>ERZ1032357.12-NODE-12-length-63147-cov-84.533380_pt1 | contig 63147 bp, 46 predicted proteins | sample MGYA00517100_ERZ1032357 | MGnify/ENA primary metagenome ERZ1032357 (study PRJEB33719, sample SAMN04262589) | wastewater metagenome | biome: periurban shantytown; feature: animal feces; material: feces | host: Canis lupus familiaris | place: Peru: Lima | collected...
TTTGCTCAACCTTGAGGAAAGGGGAGCATGATGGCACGCGCAGCCCTCAATAATCTTGCCAATGCCACCGCCGGCCGCTCTGCCCAAATTCCCCATGCCGCTAGGCCAAGCCTTGGCGCACGTTGCAACCGGTATCGGGCCGCGCTGCGACTCGGCTGGCGCGACGCACTACGGCACAAGGCCCGCACCCTACTGTCCTTGCTGCTGGTAATGCTGTCAATCGCCGCAATGGTGGCCTCCATCGGTATGACCACCGCCATACCGCCCACCAGATCGCGTGCGCTGGCGACAATCCCGGCTGATACGCAGGCGGTCATCACCGCCACCGCCGTGCCCCACACCGGCCAACCGTTCCGGCAGTCACCCGAAAGCGGCGGCAGGTGGCAGGACGATCCCTCCCAGCAGCCGGCCTCGGCCGCCGAGCTTGCGAAGATTCTGCCGCAACAGGATCGGCTGCTCCCGTATTGGCAGTCGCCCGAACTCATCGCCACCACCGGCACCGCGTTGCAACCCGGCGAACAGACCAAGGCTGGGATTGACGTGAAAAGCGGGAAAGACATTGATCTGAATGAGGCCTCCACCGCGACCATGACCGAGGCTTCACCTGAGGCATTGCAACGAATGTTGCCGAAGCTGGTCAAGGGTTCGGCGCCGCAGAATAATACGCAGATTGTCATCAGCCGCACATTGGCGGATAATCTCGGCGCTTCTCTCGGTAGCACGGTGACGTTCGTCGCTCCGCCGTTCGATGGCTGGATGAGCCAGGACGGGCGCATCGGCGAGGCGGTGGCCGACACTCAGCGTGCTTGGACAGTCAGCGGGCTGACCGATGAATCCGAAGCCGTGGCATGGGGCTTGGAAGGCTGGATGTCAGCCATATTGGAATCTGATGGCGTCGGCGTGGATGGCCATTATTTGGTGGTCGGTCCAGAGCCGGTCACGTGGGCGCACACCCGCAGCATGAACCTGTTGCAGGCCATCGTCATTTCCCGCCATGTGCTGACTGACGGCTATCCGCCCGCATCGCAGCTCTACCCGATGCAGATCGATGCGGCTACCATGTTGAACCACATGGTCACCGTGGTCATCACCATGCTGGTGGGTATGCTGCTGGTACTGTTTTTTGGTCACGCCCGCGTTTACGGTGTCGGCAGATCAGTCACGTCGCGTGCTTGGGCTCGCGGCCGCATCCGGTGCTGCACCACGTGACCTCAGTCGAATCATTTCCTCGCAAGGTCTCATTATCGGCACCATCGGTGGCGTGCTGGGCTCGGCATTGGGATTCGCGCTTACCTTGGCGGCCGGCCCTGCGATAGGCGCATTGCGTGGATCCACGCCGCTGGAGATCCTGCACGGATTCTCGTGGGGCTCGCTGCCGATGGGTATTGTCACGGCAATCATCATTGGATTTGCCGCGACGATTGCGCCGGCTCGGCATGTGGCGCGTATGCATCCAGTCGATGCGTTGAAGGATTGCCCGACAAGAGAGGAAATCGGCTACGGTGAATCCGCGAATGGCGTGGATACGAAGCTTCGCCGTAATCCTTTGAGACTGCTCCGTGTTGCGGTTGGTCCGATTCTGGTCTTGGTCTCCATCGTATGCGCCGCGCTCAGTCTGACATTGCCATTACCCACGCTGGCCGATCACAATCCGGGCGCGGTTCCGGCCGGAACCGAAACGCATATGGCTCTGCTTGTTGCCACGATTTTGTTGGCTGTCATAGGGCTTGCGTTGTCGATTCGCACTTTTGCACGGTGGTGCGGCAAAGCGGGTTCCCAACTGAACATCGGCGCACGCCTGGCACTCAGGGATGCAGCCGAGCATCATCGACGGTTCGTTCCGGCGGCATGCGCGGTGCTGATTACCATGTGCATCGCCTCGTACACACTGGTAATCACCGGCTCCATGGTGGCGGACCAGCGAAATTCCACGATGACGATGACGTATGGACCGTCGGGGATGGCCATTGGGGCCGACGTGCATGTCAGCAATGAGTTCGACCGTGCTGTGGTGTCGGATGCGATACACCGGCTTGGCAAAGAGACGCCGATACGCGCTCATTACCCGGTGTACACCGAGGATGTCAAGCGATGGTCAAAGCTCAATGATACGACCGAAGTCGATTCCGACAAGTTGAACGCCGAACACGGCTACATGTATGCCGCTGCATTGCTCCCGGCCGGTCACACTTGTGATAACCCAACGATTCAAGAGCAACCGGACACGTCCACATGGGTGGGCCAGGATGCCGCTTCGGCCCTGTACCCAAACGTTCCGATACGTTGTGTGCCGATAGACCGGTCCTATCAGCCAACGTATTCGAATATACTGTCGAGATTCAGCGGCGTGAATCTCATTATGGAAAGCGATTTGTCAAGGGTGTTTTTCCCATGTCACATCAAAAATCCAAACATGATCCAATCTTAAAAACTTTTCTCACAGCATTCATCTCTATCACAGCTTTTGTACATCTTCAACATAGATAGAAACTTCGCCGCACTTCGGGCAAATTGCTACTTTCGGTTTTCCGATTCTGCCGCCGAATAGCTTATTTTCGTCCGAGGACATTACAATCCCGTATCCTGCGCCTTCTACTTTGACGGCGCAGTTTTCTTTCATTTCCGTTCCACATCTGAGACACTTTCTCATAAATTGAATCCTCCGTTTCTTTTTATGGATTTCCGGCAGTAAAGCCGCCCCGTTATGTTCTAAGCCTAAAGGTTTTCGGTGCAAAGCGGTATACCAAAATGCTGGCGACAATGCTGTAAAGCACACAGAAAACAATCGTCATTATTCCAAAAATCATAATCGGCATGCGAAGCTGCATAAGAGCAAAGCAGACGACATAGGTTACTGATAAAACAATCCGGTATGTGCCGCTTTTCAGCTCCGTCCCTGCGTTGTAAGGCTGGAGCAGATAATAAATGGTCAAATAATGAATCGAGAAGAACAGGCTCATACACAGGATAGAAACAATCAGCACCACATAGTTCAGCGAATTGTCCGTTCCTCCGGTGGCAAACAGAATCAGCGCCAGCCCGATACCGATAACCAGCGCCGGAACAGCGTTGATTTTCATGATCTTACGCAGGCGGATCTGAAACAGCCGCAGGATAAAGTTCGGCTGCTTATAAAACGAATAGGTCAGAAGACTGTGATCGCAGTTCATAAAAAGCGCCTGTGTAAAGTTTGTGCCACGGTTGATAGCGTACATAATAAACACAAAGTACGGAAGCCAAGTCATCACGATTTCGTTGGTGGCAGATTTTGCTTCGGGCAGCAGATAGACTCCTACCAGCACGGCGGCGACAAGGAAAGCGCACACATAGGAAATCTTCTTTGTCGAGTTCCAGAGTATCTTTTTGTGTCTTTTGATAAACAGCTCATTGAGGTACTCAAAACCTTTGCGGCTGCTGGTAATGGAAGTATCTGCGGATATTTTCTTCTCATTGACCTGCTTTACAAGCTGCGCCTGCGCCGTGCTGTCCATCTGATTGGTCAAACCTGCCAGTAATTCTTTGTTTATAGCGTAATAGTCCCGGAAGGTAGTAAGCCTTGTGATACTTGCCATACCAAGCGGAATACACACTAAGAATATGATCATTGGTACGACCGCAGGCAAAACAAAACCAAAAGCAGGCGGAACATAGGCTGCGGCTAAAAGCAGGGCGATACAGCCCCACACATATTTGGACAGCTTGTTTTCATTGTAGCCAAAGCCCCTTTTCTCATAATCCCACAAAGTGACAGCAGCCGCAAACAGCTTCATACCTGCTATGCAAAGGGGAAGGAGCAGACAAAACCATAACGGTACGCCTCTATCCATACCAAACAAAATGGTAAATGGCATAAAGCCGATAATGACTTTCAGTATGGAGTAGAAATAGTTTACCAGCGTATATTCCCGTGCGTTCATCCGCATAAGAATCATCGCATAATACTTATCTTTGGTCGGATTAAAAATGTGCGTGTTTTCAAAGCTGCCGATCACCGTGAGAAACAGCAGGATATGCAGGAACATCTCATTCTCCGGCAATCCTTTATAAAGGATACCGATACCGCATACCATTGTGACAAAGTAAAGGAACTTGCCAAGGAATACAGAAATGATTTCCCACAGCACAGACAAAATGTTTGCAAAGATTTTCAGCCCTTTTACTTGATACAGCGTTGCCGGAAGCAGCCGCTTTAAGAGCGGTATCTGCTTTAAGGAAAACAGGACACCGTTGACACGGTATGTATTTTTCAGGGAAAAAGATATTTTGAGCGTCTTATTCATTTCCTTCCTCCCTGAGTGCCGCAATGATTTTATCCTTAAATTCCCGGCTGTCCAGATCGGTTTTCTCCACGACCTCCAGTTCGCCGTGATTGAGCAGCACGATCTCATCGCAGAGGTCAAGCGCCAAGTCCATAATATGAGTGGAGAAAATGGTAATGCGGTCTTGTTTCAGTGAACGGAGCAGTTGCTTCATTTCTTCCGCCACAACCACATCAAGGGATGTCAAAGGCTCGTCGAGCAGCAGGATATTCGGCTGAGCGATGATATTGATGAGCATTTGCATTTTGTTTTTCATACCGTGGGAGTAGTCCTTGAGCAGTTTATCCCTGTCCTCCGGCTCAATGCTCATATAATCGAAATACTCGTCAATGCTTTTCGGATTTTTGATGGACTTCTCGTTGATGTCCATAAAGAACTTCAAAAACTCCCTGCCTGTAAGAAACTCCGGCACGGTTGGGGTAGAGAGTACATATCCGATGTCCTCTGCGGCTACCTCACGGCGGACGCCGTTTTCATCTTCTATATAGAAATTGCCGCTGTCAGCCTTCAAATCCCTATTCAGGCAGTTAAACAGTGTTGTTTTGCCAGCGCCGTTTCTGCCCAGCAACCCGTAAATTTTCCCTTCATCAAATGTAAAATCAATATCTCTGAGAACTTCCTTTTTCTCAAAGCTCTTTGATAAGTGTTCAATCACAAATTTCATAATATCCTCCGTCACATCTTATGCTGGTAATATGCCATCAAAATAAAATCAAGGATTGTTTTCAGCAGGAAAGCGCCTACAAGAGTAAGAACAGTCCATATGGGTGCGTCGAAAAAAACACAAACCCAAGCGCCTGCCATCAGCAGCCAGTTCAGCACCTCGCCGGATATTGCCTGCGCTTTATTGCGAATGAGCTGATTGCGCTCATCTTTTTCCTCAATCTCGTTTATCTTCATCAAATCAGGATTTTTTGCGCCCCACAGAGCGACGCACCATTTCGCAATCCCATATCCGAACAATCCAGCGCCTATGCCAATCATTGCGCCGCTTTGCGAATCGCTCAAACTGTCCTGTAAAAGAAGCCTTGCGCTCAGAGCCAAAGCAATGCCGACTATGCCGATTACAAGATATATTCCGGTTTTCTTCTTCATTGCTTTTCCTCCTCGTAAATGAAAATATCTTCAATACTCATATCAAAATACCGTGCAAGCTTAAACGCCAATATAATAGAAGGGTTGTATCGTCCATTTTCCAACGAACCAATGGTCTGCCGGGATACTTCCAATGCGGCGGCAAGTTCTTCCTGCTTGATTCCCCGTTTTTTACGAATTTCCTCTAAACGGTTCTTCACGGTGTGCCTCCTTTCTACGGAAAGCCAACTTTCCATATCTCTATTATGATGAAAGGCGCAAAAATGTCAAGCACGCTTTCCGTTCTTTTCAAACGAATTTAGTTTCAGCGAACGGGAACTATAGTTACCGTTCTTGTTCAATCTTTTTCTTTTGTAAAGTCTGCCGTCCCTTCTGCGCCTGCCGTACCATTCTCTGCACAGCCTGCCGCTCCATATCCTCGTGCAGCATCCGGGAAACCGCTTTTTTGCTGTCAAACATCAAAAGAGGGCTGTACTTCTCGCCGTAAACCTGCTGTACCCGGCTCTCCGCTTCCTGCTCCTTAGTGGGGCGGATTGTCTGCCTCGCCTCATAGAGCTGTACCAGATCAACACCCTGGGCCTGCTCCCGAAACCCTGCATACTTGATCAGGGCAACGTCCAACTCGGTGGAATATTTCTGTTCCTGTTCTTCCAGCCGTTTCAGGCTTTGCTCCATAGCGGCGATGTCTTTGGGAAATTTATCGACGGCATCTTCCTTGGAATATGCCAGCGACGCCAGAAGCAGATTCTTCTCAGAACGCAGTTCCTCTAAATCCTCTGTCAGAGCCGCAATCTTTGCCGCCAGTTCCCGGTGCCGGAGCACATGGACAGCAGAGAGTGACTTTTTCTCGGAAAGCAGGCTGCGGCGCTCTTTCGTCTTATTCCGAATGTCCTTTGCAAGCTGATTGTACTGTGTGAGGGCGGGCCGCAACGTATTCAGCGAAGCGTTCAGGCGTCCCTTGACCTTGCGGAGATACCCCAGCTGATAGCAGAACAGCAGCAGATTTTTACGCAGATTTTCCATGGCCTCGGCAAGTGCCGGGATGGTATTTTTAACTGCCTGCGCCAGCTTTTTGACCTGTCCTCTCAGTTCCCGGAGCAGGGCATTGTCCGCCTTGATCTGCCGATTCAGCTCGCAGCGGTCGGAAATAATACCGCGGCGCTCCAATGCCTGAGCCGCTACGCCCTCGTGGATGGTGGGGCGCTCTTCCAGACCGCGCTCAGCATGGCTGCGGTGGTCGATGCGGCTGTCGTGACCGGCCAGCTCCAGACAGCGGTTCGCTGCCGTGGCCCACGCCTCGCGCCAGACGATCAGCTGTTCTTCGCTGTTCCACCGCTCAGAGATGGGGTTCTGCCTGCCGTACCGGGTGCTTTTTGGGTGTTTGTCCATCCGTACATATCCATGCGCCTGCGCGGCGGACGGCGCCGTGTACACCTTCTTTTTGCCGACTTTGTAGGGGTACTGCTTCTCCCAGCCCTCGACCTGTGCGGCCTTGAACTCAGAGGCGGTAAAGCCCCGTTCTTCGCCGTCTTTGACGCAGAGATATTCTTTCTCGGTCTTGTACTGGATGGCAATGCGATGCGTTTGTCCGGCTTCCCGAACGCGGATGAGGCGGCACAGGTGCTTGATGCGGGCGGTGTGGTGGTCGGCGATGCCGGCACAATCGACGCGGGCGGTATGGTGCGTGTGGCCATTTCGCCGAATACGGCAATTGTAAACGAATCTCAGGCCACACATATCGAAAAGCGCAAGGCCATCTACGTGCGCGGCGCGTTCCCGCTGGTGATGAGCCCGGCAACAGCACAGGCGCTCGGTATCAAACAATTGCGGTATCTGGGTGAGTATCTAGACTTCGCCGGCGGCAACTCCCCCGTTACCGTAAAGAAGGCCTCAGCTTATGCAATCGAAAATCTGCCGCTGGCATCCACGAGCACTGACGGGAATCGCCTGCCGTGGGGCGACAATATGGCATTGGTGCCCATTGGCCTGTTGGCATTGCTGGCACTGATGGCCACGCTCGTTTCACTGCTGCTGGCCCGCACGCAGGCCCAGCGCGACATGGCCACGATGGTCGCCGTGGGCGCGCCACCCCGATTCCTCAGACGTTACGGCCTGACGCAGGCTGCGGTGATTCTGCTGGCCGGCGCGCCAGTGGGCGTGGTATCCGGCGTGGCGTTGGGATGGCTGCATGTGGCATGGAACCGCAGGATCGGTGTGGACGGTCATTGGCTGGAAACCGTGCCGATCTGGGGATTGCAGGCGGCGCTGGCATTCGGCGTAGTGGTAACCGGACTGCTGGTGGCGTGGCTGGTCACAAAACCACCGCGCAATCTCACCCGTCGTTCCCTCGATTGATCAGTGACATACGGCAACCCTTGCCGTGTCATTCGGGAGCTATAAGACAAAAAGTGGCCCACACATTGGTGTGGGCCACTTTAGTAGCGAAGGCTGAAGTGTAATCAGTCTTCGAGATTGAGGCCTTTGCGCTCGGGCAAGCAGAGGGCTGCTATGCAGGCGAGGATGAAGGCGGCGGCGAAGATGATGAAGGCCACGGCCTTGTTGCCGCCGGACAGGGTCAGGAACCACGGCATGAGGAGCGGCGCGATGATGGCGGCGATGCGGCCCACCGCGGCGGCGGCACCGGCGGCCGCGCCACGCAGGCGGGTCGGGTAGATTTCCGGGGTCACGGCGTACAACACGCCCCACGCACCGAGGTTGGAGGCGGACAGCAGCATGCCGAACACGAGCACGAGGGCCGCTGATCCGGCCTGCGAGAACGCGAAGGCGGCCACGGCGGAGACGGCCAGGAAGATGCTCAGCGTCTTGCGGCGGCCCCAGACCTCCACCAGCCAGGCGGCCAGGAAGTAACCGGGCAGCTGGGCGATGGAGATGGCGAGCGTGTAGCCGAATGACTTGGTCAGGGAGCCGAACTGGTCGGCGAGCAGCGACGGCATCCATGTGAACGCGCCGTAGTAGGAGAAGTTCACGAAGAACCACGTGGCCCAGATGGCGATGGTGCGGGCCAGGTACTTGGAGCCGAACAGCTCGCGCGTCTTGATCTTCGGCAGCGGCTTGCCCTTGGGAGAGGTTACCGGGGCCACTCCCCCGGCTTCCTCAAAGTAGCGCACGGCCTTTTCGGCTTCGTCTTCGCGACCCTTGGCTTCGAGGAATCGCACGGATTCTGGGATGTGCACACGGGTGACAATCGCGTAGAGCAGTGGCAGCGCGCCGATGGCCAGCGCCCAGCGCCAGCCCCAGTCACCGGTGTTCGGGATCACGAAGTAGCCGATTATGGCGGCGATGATCCAGCCGACGGCCCAGAACGATTCCAGCAGCACGGTCATGCGGCCGCGCTGTTTGGTCGGCGAAAACTCGGAGACCAGCGTGGAGGCGACCGGTAGTTCCGCGCCCAAGCCCAGTCCGATGATCAGTCGGGCGCCGAGCAGCATGCCGAGCGACCAGGACAGCGCCATGGCGCCGTTGGCGATGCCGAAGATGATCAGCGTGGCGGTGAACACGGTTTTGCGGCCCACGCGGTCGGCGATGAAGCCGCCCACCGCCGCGCCGATGGCCATGCCGACGAAGCCGATGGACAGCACCCACGACTTTTCGGTCGGGGTGAGGTTGAAGTGCGGGTCGGCTGCGATGGCGGCGACCACGAAGGAAACGAGGCCGACGTCCATGGCGTCGAATGCCCAGCCGATGCCGGAGGCGACGAGGAGTTTACGGTGCGCCTTGTTGAAGGGCAGCCGGTCGAGGCGCTCGTTGCGGGTGAGCTGCGCGGGTTGCGCTGGAGTGGTGGTGCTCACGTCGTTTCCTTTCTGGTAAGTGGCGTCAGATTTAGTGTCGGGTCAGGTCGGTGTAGGACTCTTCGATGGCCAAGCTGATGCGTTCGACTTGTTCGCGGGTCAGCGGCCTGCGGAACGTCATGCGCAATGCCGATTTGGCGACGGACGGTTCGAGGCCCATCGCCAGCAACGTGGCAGGAATCTCGTGGCGCCCGATGGCGCAGGCCGAGCCGGATGAGGCAGCGATGCCACGCGCGTCCAGATCGACCAGCAGCGCCTCGCCGGTGACGCCGGGAAAGACGAAGGAGGCGTGCCCGGGCAGACGGCGCACGGGGTCGCCGGTCAGGTCGACGCGGGGCACGACCCGGCGAACCGCATCGATGAGCATGTCTCGGGACGCGACCAACTCACGGCACTGCACCTGCATGCGCGCATTCGATTCATTGAGTCCGATGGCGAGCGCCACGGCACCGGCCACGTTCTGTGTGCCGGAGCGCAGGCCGCGTTCCTGCCCGCCGCCGGACAGCACCGGTTCGATGGGCGTGCGGCCGCGTACCAGCAGTGCGCCCAGACCTTTGGGTGTGCCGAATTTGTGTCCGGATACGGACAGAGCGTCCACATCCCAGTCACGAAAACGAATCGGAATCTGGCCGGCGGCCTGTACGGCGTCCACATGGATGGGCACGCCGTGCGCGTGGGCGATGCGGACCAGTTCCTCCACGGGTTCCACGGTGCCGACCTCGTTGTTGGCCAGCATGGTGGAGACCATCGTGGTACGTTCGCCGGCCTCGCCGTCAAGCTCGCGTTCAAGTGCGTCAAGATCGAGATGCGCCTGCGCATCCACGGGAATGCGCACGACTTCGAAACCGAACCATTCGTGCAGCCATGCCGCCGATTGGGCCACGGCCGGGTGCTCGATAGCGGAAATGATAATGCGCGGGCGGCTGCTTGCCAGCTGTTTGTCATCGGTTTCGTCGAATCCGTAGACCGGCCGCAGGCCCAGCTTGCGCATACGGGCCATGGCAATGCCTTTGATGGCCAGATTATCCGATTCGGTGCCACCGGAGGTGAAGATCACGTCATCCGGCCGGGCGCCCAACGCCGCGGCGAATGATGCGCGTGCCGCGTCCAGCGCGCGGGCCGCGGTTTTGCCAGGCTGGTGCACACTGGCCGGATTGGCGTAGGCCTCAGTCAGGAACGGGGTCATGGCCTCGATGACTGCCGGGCTCACTGGTTCGGTGGCGGCGGCGTCCAGGTACAGTTCGCCGGCTTCGCTGGACGTGTTGGGGGTATCGGCCATGACTAGTTCCAATCCAATCCAAGGTCGATGCTGCGCACCGAGTGGGTGAGCGCGCCCACGGAGATCACGTCCACGCCGGTGGCGGCCACGGCTGGCACTCGCTCCAGGCTCATGTTGCCGCTGGCTTCCACGATGGCCTTGCCGTCGATGAGCTCCACGCCGCGACGGGTGTCGTCGAGCGAGAAATTGTCCAGCATGATGGTGTCCGCTCCGCCGGCGAGCACGGCGGGAATCTGGTCAAGGCGGTCGACTTCCACTTCGATATGCGTGGTGTGGCCCACCTGTTCGCGCACGTGGCGGATCGCGCCGGCCAGGTCGATGCCGCGCGCGGCGAGCGCCGCCAGATGGTTGTCCTTCATCATGACCGCGTCGGACAGTCCGTAGCGATGGTTGTGGCCGCCGCCGCAGACCACGGCGTATTTCTCGAACGGGCGCAGGCCGGGCGTGGTTTTGCGCGTATCGACGATGCGGGTGCGCTCGTAGCGGCGCGGCCGGGTGACGGGTCCGTCATAATCGTCGCCGTAGATGGCGTTCACCGCGTCCACGAAAGCGGCGGTCATGGTGGCGATGCCGCTCATGCGCTGGGTGAAGTTGAGGGCGATGCGCTCGGCGGTGAGCAGGTCGCGTACCGGACCTTCCACGGTGGCGAGTACCTGGCCACGCTGGAATCGTTCGCCGTCCTTGATGGCGGCGGTGACGGTGACGGCCGGGTTCTGCGCGGCGAAGGCTGCGGCGAACACGTCGATGCCGCTCATCACACCGTTTTCGCGCGCGGTGAGGTGGGCCGAGCCGGTTTCGTCCGCGGGGATGGTGGTCTCGCAGGTGATGTCGCCGTAGGGCGCGTCTTCGGCGAGCGCCGCTTCGACGGCGGTGCGGATGATGTGTGATGTGAGCATGGGTCAGTCCTTGATGTAGGCGACGGAGTGGGCCCAGTTGTCGACTGGCTCGCTGTAGTCGGTGCGGGCGTGGGCGCCTCTCGACTCGGTGCGGGCGAGCGCGGCGATGGCGGCCACATAGCCTACGGTGAGCATGTTGCGGTTCTCCAAAGCCTCAACGCTGCTTGCAGCACCATCGGCGTTTACATCAGCCTGGGCGTTTGCGGCGGCGAGGCCTTGGCCGAGTTCGGCGATGGCGGTTTTCAGTCCGGCCTCGTCGCGCAGCACGCCGACGCCACGCCACATGGTGTTCTGGATGCGGGTACGGTCCCAGACCTTGTCGGCGGCGGTATCGTCAGCAGCAGCCGTAGTGGCAGGAGCGGCCAGCGCGATCGGCGCATGGTCGAACACGGCACCGGTGGCGGAGTTCAGGAACGGTTCGGGTGCCCAGACCACGTCGTCACCGTCCGCGACGGCGGCAAGACCGGCGCGGCGTCCGTAGACAAGTCCTTCGAGCAGCGAGTTGGAGGCAAGGCGGTTGGAGCCCATGACACCGGTACGAGCGCATTCGCCGGCCGCGTACAGGCCGGGGATGGAGGTCCGGGCGTCCAGATCGGTGCGAATGCCTCCCATGTAGTAGTGCGCGGCGGGCGCCACCGGGATCGGCTCCTTGCTCCAGTCGAAGCCAAGCGAACGCGTATAGGCATCGATGGTCGGGAATCGGTGGGCCAGGAAGCTGGCCAGGTCGGGGTTCTCGCGGGTCATCGGCGAGACGTCGAGCATCACGGGCTTGCCACCTTGCGCCTGCATCACGCGGAAGTTCTCGCGGGCCACGACGTCGCGCGGTGCGAGTTCGGCGCGCGGATCGATGTCCTTCATATACCGGTGGCCGTGTTCGTCCAGCAGCACCGCGCCTTCGCCGCGCACGGCTTCGGAGACGAGGAAGTGCTCGCCCACGGCCATGGCGGTGGGATGGAACTGGTAGAACTCCAGATCGGCGACCTGGGCGCCCGCACGCCATGCGGCGGCGAGGCCGTCCGCGGTGGCGACCGGCGGATTGGTGGTGTACGGGTACATACGACCCGCGCCACCGGTGGCCAAGATCACCCGGCCGGCGGCCAGATCCTTGTCCTGCCCGTCGATCAGCAGGCGGACGCCGGCGATGTGGCCGTCCCGCACGATGAGATCTTTGAGGAAGGCGTTCTCGATGATGTGGATGCGCGGGTTCTTGCGCACCATGGCGGAGACGTCCAGTTCAAGCACTTTGCCGGTGGCATCTCCCCCGGCATGCACCACGCGGGCGCGCGAATGAGCCGCTTCCAGGCCGCGCAGCATGTGTCCCTGCGCGTCGCGGTCGAAGTGGACGCCGGCCGCGGCGAACTCGCGGACGCGCTCCGCACCCTCACGGGTGAGGATGTCCACGGCCTTCGGGTCGCACAGGCCGTGGCCCGCGGCCATGGTGTCGGCGGCGTGCAGCTTCGGGTCGTCGTCGGAGAAAATGGCCGCGGCGATGCCGCCCTGCGCATGATAGGTGTTCGATTCCACCAGTTCGGCCTTGGTTACCAAGGTCACGTCGTGTCCGGTGCCGGCCACGGCCAGTGCCGCGGACAGTCCGGCGACGCCTGCGCCCACGACGACGATTTCAGTGTTGCTCATTGTGTTGCTTTCCTCTGTTTTTGCGTCATCTGCCCCCTCAGTCACCTACGGTGACAGCTCCCCTCAGGGAGGGGAGCTAGAAGCATGTCACGGGTGAACGCGCAGCATGCGCTCCAGTGCCACCTTGGCTTCGCGGGCGGTGTCTTCGTCCACGGTGATGCGATTGACCACGTTGCCGGCTTCGAGGTTCTCCAAAGCCCAAGCCAGGTAAGCCGGGTGGATGCGGTACATCGTGGAGCAGGGGCAGACCACGGGGTCCAGGCAGAACACGGTCTTGTCCGGGTACTGCGCGGCCAGACGGTTCACCAGGTTGATTTCGGTGCCCACGGCGATGGCGGATCCGGTGGGTGCGTTGGCGATCTCCTTGACGATGTACGCGGTGGAGCCAGTGCCGTCGGCGGCGTCGACCACCTGCATCGAGCACTCGGGGTGCACGATCACCTTGACGCCCGGGTATGCCTTGCGGGCGCGTTCGACCTGTTCGACGGTGAAGCGCTGGTGCACGGAGCAGAAGCCCTTCCACAGAATCATCTTGGCGCGGGCGTAGTCGGCCGGATCGGCGGCGCCGCCCTGTGCCTTGAACGGATCCCACAGCGGCATCTCACTCAGCGGAATGCCCATCGCGCGGGCGGTATTGCGGCCCAGATGCTGGTCCGGGAAGAACAGCACGCGCTTGCCGCGGGCGAACGCCCATTCCAGCACGGCGTGCGCATTGGACGAGGTGCATACGATGCCGCCGTTGCGTCCGCAGAACGCCTTCAGCGCGGCGGATGAGTTCATGTAGGTGACCGGGATGATCTGCTGCAAGCCATCGGAGTCCGGCTGGGTGCCGCAGATCTCGCCGAGCTGGTCCCAGCATTCCTGGACCTGGTCGATGTTGGCCATATCGGCCATCGAGCAGCCGGCGGACAGGTTGGGCAGGGTCACGCTCTGTTCGGGCGTGGAGAGGATGTCGGCGGTTTCGGCCATGAAGTGCACGCCGCAGAACACGATGTGGTCGGCGTCCGGGCGCTCGGTGGCGTTCTTGGCCAGCTGGAAGGAGTCGCCCACGAAATCGGCGTGCTTGATGATCTCGTCACGCTGGTAGAAGTGGCCCAGAATCAACAGTTTGGAGCCAAGACGCTGCTTGGCGTCGGTGATGCGCTGCTGCAGCTCCTCGTCGGAGGCCTTGCGGTATTCGTCCGGCAGCACCTGCTGGCGCGGCGCGTTGGCGGGCAGACGGTCGAGCATCGAGGCACCGGGACCGTAGCTGGGTGTGGTGGTGTCGAAGTGCCATGGGTCCTGGGTCAGTCCTGCATCGCAGGTGCTTTGCGCGCCCAGCTTGGCGATGATCTCGTCAACGGACGGCGCAGTGGATAGTGCGGTCATAGTGGTTCCTTTCCCTATATACGTCTGTGATGCCGGCCCGAAGCGGGTCGGCGGGAAAAATCAGATGCGCGCGGATGGAATCAGCGCGTCGAGAGCGTCTTCACGCTCGCCTTGTCTGGACAGTTCCACGATGTCGTCGCCATCGGATTCGTGGGGCGTGCCATTCTCGACAGGTCGTTTGGGGATGTAGCGGTAGACGGTGGCCGGTCGTTGGCGGCCTTCGCGCACCTTCTCCCCGGTGTCTTCAAGATCGCCCGAGGCAAGCATTTTGCGGCGGAAGTTCGCCAAGTCGAGGGTTTCGCCGCCAATCGCCTCATAGACGCCGTGCAGTTGGCGCAGGGTGAACGTGGGGCCGAGCAGTCGGGTGGCCACGTCGGAGTATTCGATTTTGGAGCGCAGGCGGAGCAGCGCGTAGTCGATGATCTGGCGATGGTCGAACGCCAGCTCGGGCAGTTCGTCTTCGGGGAACCATCGTACGTTGTCACCGTCCTCGAAGCCCGCGGCCTCGGTCTGGCCGACGAGCGCCCAGTACACGACGGATACCATGGGCAATCCGCCATGGGACCGGGTCGGGCCTCCAAAGGTGTACAGCTGTTCGAGGTATCGCGGGTGCAGGTCTGTGGTCGATTCGAGGGCCGCGTAGGCGGACTGTTCCAACGACCGATCGGAGCGCAGGTCGCCGCCGGGCAACGCCCAGCAGCCCAGGAACGGCTGACGGACGCGCTTGACCAGGGGCAGCCAGAGACGGGAATGGGCCGAGTTCGCGGCGTTGCCGGAATCGGCGGCACTGTTGCCGGTATCGCCTTTCGGGCCGAGTGCCAGAATCACCACTGACACGCCGACCTGTGGCGGTGCGCTGCGGCGCTCGGACACATTGCCGAATCCCATGCCACGCCTCTTTCCATACCGGTTGTTCTCCCCGCATTGAGAGCATAGCACTACTTATAGTCACAATGACCATAAATCACATATTGGATGGTCTAGCGCACGAATATTGGTCAGGTAGCGGGCCCCAATCGCTACGAAATCACGTCCGTATCCCCCGATTTCGACTGTGTCATTTCGGCGACGGACGGGAGGAACGGCGCTAGGGAGGGTAGTTCGTCGAGACTCTTCAGGCCCATTTGGTCGAGGAAGGATTCGGAGGTGACCAAAAGGGCTGCGCGGGATTCGGGGTCCACGCCGTCTTCCTTGATAAGGCCGCGTACCGTGAGCGAGCGAATCACGCCATCGGAGTTGACACCGCGGATCGCGGCCACTTGGGCTCGGGTGACGGGCTGGCGATAGGCCACGATGGCAAGCGCCTCCAGTGCGGCCTGACTTAGTCTCGCAGTCTGGCCGTCAGTGACGAATGATGAGACGACCGGCTCGAACGCGGCGCGACTGGCGAACTGCCAGCCACGAGCGGCGCGGCGTAGTTCGAAGCCGCGCGGGCGGATGCCACGGGATTCATCGCCCTCATAGTCATCGTGCAGGGCTTGCAATGCCTCTTCGACTGTGTTGCGGTCCAATGCCAAAATGCAGGCCAGCTCGGTGGCGGTCTGCGGCTGGTCGGCGACCATCAGAATCGCTTCCAGACATGCGGGCAGCCCGCCGGGAAAATCGTCTACCGTGAAATCCACGTATTCGGGGCGCGTCTCCTCCACTCCCCTCACCTCGGCCTTTGCGGATTCAGCCGTCGATTCGGCATCCGCCATGTGCTCGGTTGCATTCGTTGCGTCAATCCGTTCAGTCACCAGTCGCCGTCCTTACGCAAAATCGCCTTCGGAAATGTTCACGTCGTTCATCGTTTCGTCTACGCCGGATACCCACCTCAGGTGCAGTTCGGCAAACGGACCATCTTGCTGATACTGCAGCACACCTTGTTTGAAGAACACGAGCACGGCCATGAACCGAGCCACCACCTCAATACGAGAAGTGCAGTCCCGGGTCAATTCGCTGAACGACATCGACTGGTCGCCCTTGGATTCCAGTGCTGCAATCAGCCGGTCGCGCACCACCAGCGATTGGGCCCGCAGATCGACCAGCGGCACGTGCAGCTGGTGGATCGATACTTCGGAGGCGGGCGCGTTGGCGATGACCTGGGCGGCCAGTTGGGCGAGTTCGAGCGGGGTCAGCGTCCATACCAGCTCAGGCAACATGGCGGCAATGCCCTCGTCCATGGCCGCCGGATGCGGGAATCGGCCGGCATTGGCGGCGATACGCGCCCGGAAATCACCGGCGGCCTGCTTGTAGGCGCGGTATTGGAGGAGTCGGGCGAACAGCAAATCGCGTTCGCGCAGCGCCTCGAGACTTTGCTCGTCGTACTGGTTGTCTTCGCCGCCGGGCAGAATCGCCACGCTTTTGGCCTCGACCAAAATAGAGGCGATGTCGAGAAAGGCGCTGGCCTCATCCATGTTTTTCGTGAAGTCGAGCCCGCGCACGTATGTCAGGAATTCCTCGGTGATCGAGGAGAGGGAAACTTCGGTCAGCTCGAGTTTGTTGTTGGCGATCATGCCGAGCAAGGCATCGAACGGACCGGAATAGACCTCGAGGTTGACCCGGAAGCCGGAAGTGGCGGATTCCTCCGTGCTGATTTCGGCTTCCGCGGAGCTCCCCTCAGCCTCGCTACGCGAGCCAGCTTCCCTCAGAGAGGGGAGCCGAGAAAGGGAAGTCTCATTCATCGTTTATCGAAACAATCGTTACGCCACGATGCCGCGAGCAATGAGCTCACGTGCCACCTCACGGTATTCCTTTGATGTCTTGTGCTCAGGGGCATAAACCACCACGGGCGCGGCGGCAACCGTGGAATCGGGCAGTTTGATGGAGCGGGAGATGAACGTGTGGAACACCTTTTCGCTGAACGCCTCGTAAATGCGCTGGCAGACCTCTTCGCAGTGCAGTGTCTTGGTGTACATGGTGATGAGCACGCCATCCACTTCCAATGCGGGATTGATGCGGGACTGCACTTTTTCGATGGACTGCATAAGTAGGGCCACGCCACGCAAGGCGAAGAATTCGGCGGCCACGGGAATGATCACGCCATCAGCTGCGGCAAGCGCGTTCACGGTGAGCAGGCCGAGCGATGGCTGGCAGTCGACGATGATGAGATCGTATTCCGACTTGAGCTTGCGCAGCACACTGTTCAGGATCTGCTCCCGGCCCACTTCTGTGACCAGTTGGACCTCGGCGGCGGACAAATCGATGTTCGCCGGAATCACATCGATGTTCTCGAATGCGGTGTGCTGCACCACATCATGTGGGTCCACGGAAATATCGAACAGCGCGGTGTAAATCGTGTTCTCCACGGTATTCGCGTTGACGCCCAGTCCCACAGTGGCGGCGCCCTGCGGATCGAAATCGACGATAAGCACGCGGCGGCCATACTGGGCCAACGCACCGGCGATATTGATGGAGCTGGTGGTCTTACCTACGCCGCCCTTCTGGTTGCACATGGCAATGACACGCGCCGGACCGTGCTGTTGCAGCGGTTCGGGTGCGGGGAAGGTTTCGTATTCACGTCCAAGCAAATCGGTAGGCATACTGTCTACCTTATCAACATCCGGGTTCGCTGGGGGTGCAACGACATACGTTCCCGCCATAGGCAGCGTTCCTTGACGGAATGCGCTGTCTTTATCGCGGGTGTCTCGCCAGTCGTCCATCGTTGCCCTCGCCCCCTTTGCCGGGAATACCTGCTCGCCTATCCTAATGTACTCGCCGGGCTCGCCTCGGAACACCGTTTTGCAGCGGGCATTCCAGTGTTCCGAGGTTTATGGATCTCGTCTCGTACTATGTCGATGCGCTTACTCGGTGCGCAGTGCGGTGGCCGGGTCTTGCTTGGCTGCCTTGCGCGAGGGAATCAGGCCGCCGATCAGCGTGAGCACCACGCTTAGGATCACCAGCACCACGCCGCCGGTCACCGGCAGGGCGGCATTGACGTCCGCATTGCCGATGAAGTGATGCAACACGGCGTTGATCGGAATATCGAGCAGCACGGTCAAGCCCACGCCCAACAGGCCGGAGCATAGGCCGATGATGCCGGTCTCCGCATTGAACACCTGGGACACGTTGTGCTTCGAGGCACCCATTGCGCGTAGGATGCCGATTTCCTTGGTGCGCTCCAGCACCGAAATGTAGGTGATGATGCCGATCATGATCGAGGAAACAATCAACGAGACGGACACGAACGCGATAAGCACGTAGGAAATCACGTTGACGATGGTGGTCACCGAGCTCATCATGAGTCCCACATAATCCGTGTAGGTGATCTTGTCTTTCTTCGAGACGGTGTTGTTGTAGTCGGTAATCGCGTCGGCGATGTGGTCCTTGTCTTCGAAGCTGTCGGCGTAGACGTTGATCGAGCTGGGCGCGTCACGACTCACCACACCGAATGCGGCGAGGTTGTCGTCGTAGGTGCCGGTCGACACGTACTGGTCGTAGATCGCGACAAGCACGTCGTTCGAAGCCGTGGCGATATACGAGTCGAAACTGTCGGCGAGCTGCTGTTCGCTCATCGCGGCCATCGCGTCGGCCTGATCGCCGGCACCCGCCGCGCCAGCGCCAGCACCAGCACCAGCACCAGCGGCATCCGATGCGCCCGTACCGGACCGCTGCCCGGCACTCATCATCGACTTGGCCATGTTCGCCTTCTGCGTCACGCCCAGCGAAACCACGTAGGTGCGCGCGTCGGCCGCCTTGGTGGCGTCGTCCGAGGGCGAGAACGTCATGCCGTTGAGCACGTTCGTGTTCGGGTTGGCCTTCTGATCGGTGACGACGGCGCTGGAGGCCGCACGGTCGATCAGATCATTGGTCAGAGCGCGCGTGTATCCCACGCCAGCGGCCAACGGTGTGGCCGAAGCATCCTTCTTCGCCTTGACGACGCCCACCACCTTGAGTTTGGTGGCCGTTTCGAGGCGCTGTTCGATTACATCCTTGTCGTTGCCGATGAATCGGTAGTGGCCGTCATCGCCCTTGACGTACTGGTCGGATGCCGGAATCATGTACAGCGTCTGGTCGAGCGCCTTAGCATAGTCGATCTTGTCTTGTGGAGTGCTGACCTTGTCGCCGGCGTTGAGCTTGGACATCATCTCGTGGTAGTCGGAGGCGGGCAGCAGGCCGAGCTCGTACAGCGTGGTCAGCGGCACGCTGTTGTTGTAGTCGAGCACCAGCACCACCTCGTCCTTGGACTTCGGCCATGAACCGTTGACCACTTGGTAGTTGTCGGTGATGACCTTGCCTACGAGCTTGCTGTCGTCCGCTCCAGGCATGATCTCATTGAACGAGTCGGGCGCGGCGTTCTCATCGGTTTTGCCGGTCAGCATCGACATCTGCTGCGAGGTGATCGACGAGGTGCCGGACATGCCGGACGAGCTTGTGGACGCCATCTGCGAGGCCATTGAAGTGGAGTCGCTGGCACCGATCGTCACGCCGTCCGCATTGACCAGCGTGCCATCGGGGTCGTGGTCGAACACGGAGAATTTCACGTCATACGTGTACTGGATACCGGCGGAACCCACATACTGGTGAATCTCGCTCTTGGAATTATCCAGGTATTTCTTGAAGCGGGTCAGGTTGTTTTCGGTAATCGAACTGGTCAGGCTGGATGCCTGCTTGACGCTGCGGTCGTCCGGGTAGATGCCGTCGGTTCTGTGCGTCTTGCCGCCGTATCCGTCATCGCCGCCCATCTGGCCGCCCATCATGCTGCTCAGGTCGAAGGTCTGGGAGTCGATGGTGATCGGGTAGGCGGTCATCGTGTCACGCTGGATGTCGCTGATGTATGCGTTCACGCCAGTCGACACCGATAGAATCAGCGCAATGCCGATGATGCCGATTGAGCCGGCGAACGAGGTCAGCAGGGTACGCGCCTTCTTGGTTTTCAGATTGTTGAAGCTCAACGCCAGCGACGTGACGAACGACATCGACGCGCGGCCCATCGTCTTGTGCACGGCCGGCTGTTCGGCCGTCTCATCCACGACAAACGGGTCGGAGTCGGAGCGGATCACGCCGTCGCGCAGGTTGACGATGCGCGTGGCATATTGTTCCGCAAGTTCGGGGTTGTGGGTGACCATGACCACGAGGCGGTCCTTGGCCACGTCCTTGAGCAGGTTCATGATCTGCACGGACGTGTCCGAATCGAGCGCGCCGGTCGGCTCGTCGGCCAGGACGATGTCCGGGTCGTTGACCAGTGCGCGGGCGATCGCCACGCGCTGCATCTGGCCGCCGGACAGCTGGTTCGGCTTTTTATTGATGTGTTCGCCGAGTCCGACCTTCTCCAGCGCCTTGCGCGCACGTTCGCGACGGTCGGCCTTGCCGATGCCGGAAATCGTCAGCGCGAGTTCGACGTTCGACAGAATCGTCTGATGAGGAATCAGATTGTAGCTCTGGAACACGAAGCCGATGGTGTGGTTGCGGTACGAATCCCAATCGCGATCCTTGTATTGGCGCGTCGAGATGCCGTTGATCACCAAATCGCCGTCGTCATACCGGTCGAGGCCGCCGATGATGTTGAGCAAGGTGGTCTTGCCGGAACCCGAGGGACCCAGAATCGCGACGAATTCGCTGTCGCGTAGGTTCAGGCTGACTTTGTCAAGCGCCTGTTGAACGAAATCACCGGTTTTATAGCGCTTCGAGATCGATTTGATCTGCAGCATGAATACCTCTTCCTGGCTGACGGTTCGCTGTTATGTACTGTATTGTCACGCCTTGAATTTCCGGCCGACTTTGGTGCTTCCCCCCCGCCGCGATTCCGCTATGGGCGGACGCGTCGCAAAATGGTGTGTCTCACCGCGCTCTGGGGTGTGAGGTCAGATACGTTTCGATCAGGGTTTCGGGGCTTACGTGCGTGTAGATCTGCGTGGTGGTCACGCTGGCGTGCCCAAGCAGTTCCTGCACGGTGCGCACGTCCGCGCCGCCTTGGATCAGGTGCGTGGCGAAGGAATGGCGCAAGGTGTGCGGATGGAGTGGTTTGGTGATGCCGGCCCGCTCCCCGGTTGCTTTGACGATTTCCCATACCGATTGCCGCGAGATGCGCTTGCCGCGTTTGTTGAGAAACAGTGCGCGTCTCTCGGGAATCCTGGCGCTGGAGCGCCGTTCCAGCTCGCCACGCCCCGCATTGAGGTATGCGGTGATGGCCCGGCATGCGTAGCTGCCCAATGGCACAAGCCGCTGCTTGGAGCCCTTGCCCATGAGTCGCGCGATGTGCTCGTCCAGGTCGATGTCATCCAGATTCACACCGGTGGCTTCCGAGACGCGGCAGCCGGTGGCGTACATGAATTCGAGCAGGGCCTTGTCCCGCAATACCACCGGATCGGTTGAGCCGCCGGCTGCCGCCGCGTCGAGCAGACGGGTTACCTCGTCCACGGTGAGTACGTCAGGCAGGGTGCTGGCACCTTTGGGTGCCTTGACTGCGGCAGAAACGTCGGCAGTCACCGCGTGCTGGCCGAGCGCGAAGCGATGGAATTCATGGATCGAGGCCAGTCTTCGGGCTTTGGAGCGGGCGGACTCCCCCGCCTGGTCAAGGGCGGCGATGTAGTCTTCGACGTCTTGTTTGGTTATGGCGTCCGGTTCGTGGATGCCGCGGGTTTCGAGCCAATCAATGTATTTGGCGATATCGGATTCGTAGGCGGTGACGGTGGCCGTGGCGAGTCCTCGCTCCACGCCGATGTGGACGAGGAACTGCTCGGTGAGTTTGGTGAATCCGTTGGTCATGTGTTTGTTCTCTTCCCCACCCGCTGCGCGGGAGCCCCCCCTCGTCAGAGGGGGCTAATAATAGGAAACCCCGCTCGGAAGCGGGGTTTCTAGTGTGAAGTCACGACTTCAAGCAATCAGGCCTCAACCGGAGCGTTGACGTCCTCAGGCAGGGCGGCCTTGGCGGCGGCCACGATGGTCTTGAAGGTGTCCGGGTCGGAGACGGCGATCTCAGCCAGAGCGCGACGATCCAGCTCGATGCCGGCGAGACGCAGGCCCTGGATGAAGCGGTTGTAGGTGATGCCCTCAGCGCGGACGGCAGCGTTGATGCGCTGGATCCACAGCTTACGGAAATCGCCCTTGCGAGCCTTGCGGTCGCGGAAGTTGTAGTTAAAGGAGTGCAGCAGCTGTTCCTTGGCCTTGCGGTACAGGCGGGAGCGCTGGCCACGGTAGCCGGAAGCCCTCTCGAGAACAACGCGACGCTTCTTGTGGGCGTTCACTGCGCGCTTGACACGTGCCATAATCTATTCCTCAGCTTTCTAAAGTCTTATTATTTCCGGGTAAGCCCTATGCTCACTTCTGCAGAAGCTGGTGCAGCTTCTTGGCCTGGCCGCCGCGCAGCACATCGTCGGCGGACAGTTCACGACGCTTGCGAGCGGACTTGTGCTCGAGGTTGTGACGCATGGCGGAACCGACATGCTTCACCTTGCCGGTGCCGGTGATCTTGGCGCGCTTGGAAGCGGCGGAATTAGTTTTCATCTTCGGCATTGCTGCCCTCCTTGCTGGTTTGCTTCTTGTCGGAAGTCTTCTGAGAAATCGCGGACTGCGCGTCGGCCGCGGCCTGAGCCCGAGACTCCTGCTTGGCCGCGAGACGAGCCGCCTGGCGAGCCTGACGCTCGGCGCGGGACTCGGCGCCACGACGACGTTGCTCGGACTGGGTGTGCACCTTCTTGCCCTTCGGCGCAAGGGTCATGATGATGTTGCGGCCCTCCTGCTTCGGCTTGGACTCGACGGTGCCGTATTCCTCGACATCGTCGGCCAGACGCTGCAGCAGTTCCACGCCACCAATCGGGCGGGAGATCTCACGACCGCGCAACATGATGGTGACCTTGACCTTGTCGCCTCCGTTAAGGAAGCGGGTCACATGGCCCTTCTTCACGTCGAAATCGTGGTCGTCGATCTTCAGGCGGAAACGAATCTCCTTGATTTCCGCGGTGCTCTGGTTGCGGCGAGCTTCACGAGCCTTGATCTTCTCGTTGTACTTGAACTTGCCGTAATCAATGAGCTTGGCGACCGGAGGCTTCGCGTTCGGGGCCACCTCGACGAGATCGAGGTTTGCCTCCTTGGCCAGGTTCAGCGCGACGGAAGTCGCGATGACGCCCACCTGCTCGCCCTTCGGGCCGATCAGGCGTACCTGCGGGACGCGAATCTCGTCGTTAATACGTGGTTCGTCGCTGATGATGACTCCAATCCTCTACTTCAATTCCGTGGCGGGGCCTTTGCTGGAGTCCTGTTCAATGCTTTGGGTTCATGGCAAGCCAAAACCAGCGCCAATATGCGCTCAGCTTCTGCAGACGCATATCAGTTCTTTGCGTCATTCCTGACTGCGCGTTGTATATCGCAATCGCTAGGCTGTTTGCCTTGAACCCGAGGCCTTGAAAGGCTTCCAGGTGGGGTTGCCCCGCTTTCTTGATTCCTCAAGCCAAATAGGAAGTTTACCACATGCCCGGACATTCGCGCACCGTGTGTCGATGGGTGGATACCGGCTACAGTGGGCATAATGACTCAGGTATGCGTGATTTTTGGTGCGGGCGAATACTATGCGGGCACGCCCGTGGTTCCCACCGGTGCGTATGTGATTGCGGCCGATGGCGGACTCGACCATACGCGCGAGTTGGGCATCGTGCCCGATGTGGTGGTGGGCGACCTCGATTCGCTGGAGGGCCGGCCGCCCCGCACCGATGTGCGCACCATCGCGCTGCCCGCGTTGAAGGACGACCCGGACATGCTTTCCGCGCTGAAGGTCGGCTGGTCGGCGGGTTGCCGCGAGTTTCACGTGTACGGCGGGCTTGGCGGCCGTATTGACCATACGATTTCCGGCATTCAACTGATGGCGCTGCTGGCCCGACACGGGGCAAGCGGGTATCTGTATGGCGACGGGCTCATCGTCACGGCCATCACCGATGGTAGGCTTTCGTTCCCCGCGCATCCGGTGCCCGAGGACGGCCGCATGGTGTCGGCGTTCTCCCACTCCGATGTTTCGCTTGGCGTGAACGAACCGGGGCTGAAATATGAGCTTAAAGACGGCACGCTGACCAATACGGTGGTGCAGGGGGTCAGCAACGAGTTCCGCGACGGCGTGGACGCGGCCATCAGCGTGAAACGCGGCACACTGATCGTCACCTTCCCCATCGAAGTGGCGTTGCCACAGGTGAGCAGATTCCATGAATTCGGCGGCGATATCGGCGAGCTGGACACCGAAGTGTCCAAGCTGCTGGTTCGCTGACTTGCATGCCGCACGCTTGCTCGTGATGATTCGAGACATTCCTCCAAAGGAGAGGAAAATCACATGTCGGTTGCGGGCAATCCAAATTGTGAGCGCTCACAAAAAATACGGCATTTTTACCCAAAACGCACGCTGAAACGTTGCCATGTGTACAGAGTCGGCATTACAGTAGCAACTGTTGGTAAACAATGGCCCGGTGTGCCAAAGCGCGCCAAGGCCACCCTACAAGGGAGAATTACATGACAGTTAAGATTGGCATCAACGGCTTCGGTCGCATTGGTCGTCTCGCCTTCCGTCGCATCTTCGAGCTGCAGGCTCGCGGCGGCCAGGCTGGTGACATTGAAGTTGCCGCCATCAACGATCTGACCACCCCGGCTACCCTGGCTTACCTGCTGAAGTACGACAGCACCCACGGCACCTTCCGTCATGACGATGGCACTCCGGTCGACGTCAAGGCCACCGAAGACTCCATCATCGTCGACGGCAAGGAATACAAGGTCTACGCCGAGAAGGACGCCAACAACATTCCATGGGTCAAGAACGACGGTGTCGAGTACGTGCTCGAGTGCACCGGCTTCTACACCTCCGCCGAGAAGTCCCAGGCTCACATCAACGCTGGCGCCAAGAAGGTCCTGATTTCCGCCCCGGCCAAGGATGACACCACCCCGACCGTTGTGTTCGGTGTGAACCACGACATCCTCAAGGCTTCCGACGTGATCGTCTCCGCCGGCTCCTGCACCACCAACTCCATGGCCGCCATGGTCAAGCTGCTGGACGAGAACTGGGGCATCAAGGCTGGCTTCATGACCACCATCCACGCCTATACCGGCACCCAGATGATCCTCGACGGCCCGCGCTTCCCGAAGGCTCGCAACAACCGCGCCGCCGCCATCAACACCATTCCTCATTCCACTGGCGCTGCCAAGGCCATCGGCAAGGTCGTTCCGTCCGTGAACGGCAAGCTGCAGGGCCACGCCCAGCGCGTCCAGGTTCCGGACGGCTCCGTCACCGAGCTGACCACCGTCCTGAACAAGGAGACCACCGCCGACGAGATCAACGCCGCCTTCAAGGCCGCCTTCTCCGACACCGACTACTACGGCTACAACGATGAGGGCATCGTCTCCTCCGACATCCTCGGAGACACCCACGGTGGCGTGTTCGACCCGACCCAGACCGACGTCAACACCATTGACGGCGTGACCCTGGCTCGCACCGTGTCCTTCTACGACAACGAGTACGGCTTCACCTCCAACATGATCCGTACCCTGCTGTACTTCGCTGAGATCTCCGAGTGAACCACTGCGGTCTAGGCCGCTACGGTTCGTTTGAGAACTAAGCTGTGAGACCCCCGCCTTGTGCGGGGGTTTTTCGTAGTAGAACGGTAATCATGGCAAAGAAAAACAAGCATGATAAGGGCGCGGGTTCCACTCCGGCGACAGTCCAACTGGAGAAGGCGGGCGTGGAATTCCACGTATACGAATACGAGCACTCCAACGACCATATGGATGACGGCTACGGCGTGGAGGCGGCCACCAAGCTCGGCTTCGACGAGCATCAGGTGTTCAAGACGTTGATGGCGGACACCGGTTCGGAGCGTGTGGTGGGCGTGGTACCGGTCAGCGGACATATGGATTTGAAGGCCCTGGCTGCGGCTGTAGGTGCCAAGAAGGCCTCTATGGCCGATCCCAAGGTGGCAATGCGCGAATCCGGCTATGTGGTAGGTGGCATCTCGCCGTTGGGCCAGAAGACACGTCATAAGACTGTGTTGGATGAAAGCGCCATGCAATTCGACCAGATTCTGGTCTCCGGCGGCAAGCGGGGCCTGTCCGTAGGCGTGAATCCACAGGACCTGCTCAAGGTCTTGAACGCCGTTGCCGCACCAATCGGCACGTGGTAGTCATCCTTGGCTCCCCTCTGTGAGGGGAGCCAAGGATGACTACTTCTTCCTGCGCAACTCCGCCGGCAGCACGAAGTGCATGTTTTCCTTGATGGTTTCGACGGACTTCATACCGGTGAAGCCCAAGTTTTGCAGAGCGTCAATCACACCGGACACCAGTTCGTCCGGCACGGAGGCACCTGAAGAGATACCTACGGATTCCAGACCCTCGAACCATGCCGGATCAAGCTCGCTGGCATCATCCACGCGATACGCTTTGCCGCGCTCTCCCAAGCCCTCCTGCGCCACCTCCATCAGTCGCACGGAATTCGAGGAGTTGGCCGATCCGACAATCACCACGCAACCGGACTGCTGGGCCACCAGTTTGACCGCAGCCTGACGATTCGACGTGGCATAGCAGATATCCGAACTCGGCGGCTCTTGAATCCACGGGAACTTGGCCTTCAGCGCGGCAATGGTGCCGGCGGTCTCATCCACGCTCAACGTGGTCTGCGAGAGCAGCACCAGCTTGGTGTCGGGCGCAAAATCCAACGAATCGACATCCGATTCATGCTCGATCAAGTGCACATGTTCGGGGTTCTCCCCCACCACGCCGACTGCTTCATCGTGGCCCTTGTGCCCGATATAGACGATTTCATACCCCTCGCGCACGAAACGCAGCACCTCACGGTGCACCTTACCCACCAGAGGGCAGGTGGCATCCACCACATGCATGCCACGACGTTCGGCTTCCGCCTTCACTACCGGAGATACGCCATGGGCGGAAAACACCACCGGAATACCCGCTTGGGCAGCAGCATCCGGAATCTCCGCCAATTCCTGGACGAACACCGCGCCTTGCCCGGCCAAATCCTCGACCACATGCTTGTTGTGCACGATCTGCCGGCGCACATATACCGGGGGCAGCCCATCCTCGCGCGTCCGCTTTCCGGAAGCCTCCGCGGCTTTGAGAATGGTCTGTACGGTAAGAATCGCACGGTCCACACCCGCGCAGAAGCCTCGCGGATCAGCGAGCACAACGCTTTTGGTCATCGGAACCTCCTGAACGTCAATAGTGTTTTTCCAGTGTAAAGCAGGGATTACAGGAATCTGCCGTCACAACTTTTCCGCGTCTCCCACGAATCACCGGTTTCCAAGGAATCCACGTGCTTCTCGCATGATGGTGTGAGACTCGTCACTCCACGTATTGCTACCGTGTCTGTACGAATTGTTTATTATATGCCGGCTATCGCCAATCCCCGCCTCGATAGAGGAGACGCGCTAGACTGGGGCCAGCGATAGCAGGAGCTACCGGCCCACCAACCTCACTACGGGAGTGATTCCATGACGAGTAAAACACCACGCACCGGAAATCAGTATTCGATTCACTATGGCGATTATTCCGCCGTCATCTGCGAACTCGGCGCCAAGATTCGCCGATTCGATTATCAAGGCAAGGAAATTTTCTGCCCGTTCGGAGTCAACGACCTGACCCCCACCTGTAACGGTTATGTGCTGGCCCCGTGGCCAAACCGCATCGAAAACGGCGAATACGATTTCAATGGCAAGCATTACTGCGCGCCGGTCAACGAATATCATCCCGCACCGCGCAACAACGCGAACCACGGATACGCCTACCACTACATGTGGAAGCTTGAGTCGTTGACCGATAGCGCCGTGACGCTTTCGCTGCGCTTCCCCAACCTGGACGGATACCCGTTCGATGTGACCGTGACCGTCACATACGAACTCGGCAACAACGGCATGACCGTGACCGTCAATGCCCGCAATGATGGCGACGAGCCGGCACCGTGGGCTCTCGGCCTGCATCCGTGGCTGGCCAACGGCAAGCAGGGCGCGACTTCCGCCGAGCGTGACGCCGACTCCGCCGCCTGCCACCTGCAGATCAAGGCCGCCAGTCATGTGACGGTGAACGAGGCGCTGATTCCCACCGGCACCGAACCGGTTACCGGCATCTACGACCTGAACGATGGCCCGACGCTCGAAGGCCGCGCCTTTGATGATGCCTGGGTCGACGTGGAGCGTGCCGCCGATGGTACGACCACCACCACATTCACCCGCCCGGACGGTATTGAAGTGAAGCTCATTGGCGATGAGACGATCAATGCTTGGCAGTGCTACACCGCCACTGGCGCGCCGTTCGCCGAGCATCCGTATGGTATCGCCGTCGAACCGATGACCGCCCCGGCCAATGCCTTCCGCACTGGTGACCACTTGGTGACGCTCGCCCCCAATGGCGACTACACCACTGTGGTCCGCTACGAAGTAGTCCAGAAGTAGTTCTGTTACGCTGGCTCCCCTCCAGAGGGGAGCCAATTTTTTATCCTTATGTGCCGCCGCGTCTTGGGACTTATGCGATACGATTGTGAGCGGTAACAATTTGTTTCACAAAGGAGTGTGCACTATGGCTTTGAAGCCTCGCACTGGTAACCAATATGTCATCTCGGCCGGCGAATGGAGTGCCGTCGTCACCGAACTGGGTGCCAGCCTGCGCGAGCTGAAGTGGCGCGGCGAAGACCTCATCGTCCCCTTCGACTCGAACAAGGTCATCCCCTGCTGCAACGGCTGGGTGCTGGCACCGTACCCGAACCGCGTGACCAATGGTCAGTATTCTTTCGATGGCGAAGACTATCAGATGCCGATCGACGAGTTCGACCGCCAATCCTCCCTGCACGGCTACGCCTACCGCTACATGTGGGAGCTCGTTGATTTGCAGGAATCACATGTGACGCTCTCCTGGCGTTCCCCCGACATCGCCGGCTACCCGTTTGATATCACCATCACCGCCACTTATGCACTTGACGAGAACGGTCTCACGGAAACCTTCACCGTGCACAACAACGACAGCGTGAAGGCCCCGTGGGCATTTGGCATCCACCCGTGGCTGGCCAACGGCAAGCACGCCACCGGTCAGGCCATTACCGCCGACAACGAGTCCTGCCGTCTTGAGCTGCACTGCGATACCCACGTGACCGTAGACGAACACCTGCTGCCCACCGGTGAAGAGCCGGTTTCCGGCATCTTCGACCTGCGCGATAACCCCACGCTGGAGGGACGTGGCTTCGACGATGCCTGGACCGATATCACCAACCGCGGTGAAGATGGCAGCACTTCCGCCGTGTTCACCCGCCCCGACGGCATCAAGGTCACGCTGACCGGCGACAAGACCATCAACTCCTGGCAGGTGTGCACCGGCAACGAAATCGGCGAGAAGGCTCGTCAGGCCGGCGTGGCCGTCGAACCGATGACCGCCTACGCCGACGCCTTCCGCACCGGCAAGGATCTGGTTGTGCTCGAGCCGGGCGATGACTACACCACCGTGGTCACCTTCCACGCCGAACAAATCTGAAAAACCGAATAACCAAGCCTGACGATCATCGCCACATGGACACCCGTGTTGCATCACGTCGTACTTATGTGGCATAATTCCGAAGGCTTATTTTTTACTGTAGCAAAGGAGTCCATCATGGGCATGCGCGGACGTAAGCGCAAGGATCGTCGTAAGAAGGCCGCCAACCACGGCAAGCGTCCTAACGCCTGATTCTTCGCGTTTCTTATAGAACGCTCAAGGCCCGTCTGATGATACATCAGACGGGCCTTGTTGTATATGTCGTTACTTATCTTCGCCGCAGCAGTGATCAAGCGTGGCCTTGAGCCGGGCCATCAGACATTCGGGCGCCACATCCGGGCGCAAGTAGGCACGCAACGCGGCAATCAACGCCTGTTCACGCTCGTCGCAGCAGGTACGGGGGTCAAAACAGTCGCCCTCCGTAACGATATGCACGTCTGTCTGGACCGACGCAGAGGCCGAGCCGGTATCTACTGAACGATGATGCACCGCCGTGATATGCACTTCGGTCTGGCTTACCGTGCCATCGGCCGCCGTACGGGTTATGGAGATATGGCGAGTACGCTCTACCGGCTGATCGTTCATCAGATCTCCTTTCCCGAAAGCTCATTTGACAGCTGTGACATGTGGGCGTGAGTCGCATGACTATGTCTCACTACGGCTTGCGTGTCGCCATTGCTGCCAACAGTCTGTTCACTACTTCCATTATGGCCGGAATCGGCGATTCGACCAACGTTTTCACCCAACTTCGCGGATGGTGAACCAGCCGACGAACCAGTCGCATACCCGCGCTCTTTCGCATACGAGGCGAGCTCACGCTTGAGTTGCGTGCGGGCGCGATTCAGGCGGCTCATCACCGTGCCGATTTTCACGCCCTGCTCATCGGCCACCTGTTGGTAGGACTTGCCGTCGATGGCGGCGTCGATGAACACCTGCCGGCGTTCCGGCGAGAGTTTGGCGAGCGCGGCCATGATTTCCTCGGGCGCGAAGGCGTCCAAATATTCCTCTTCAGCGGACTTGAGCCCGTCCGACGTATGTTCGGCGGCATCGTAAATGTCCCAATCGTCGTATTCGCCGGTGGAATCGTTGGCACGCTGCGGGCGCCGCTTGGCCTTGGCATACTGGTTGAAGTAGGCATTGCGCTCGATGGTGGTCATCCACGCCTCGAAGTTGGAGCCCGGCTGGAATGAGTCGAAAGCCTTGAACCCGCGTTCGAAGGTGTCCTGGACCAGATCCTGCGCGTCATCGGGATTGTTGGTCAGCCTCATCGCCTGCCGGTACAGTGCATTGACGGCGGGCATGGCGAGCTGTTCAAATCTGGCGCGCTTGGCTGCCATGGACTCGCCCGATCCGGCTGACTGCCCGGATTGCATAGTTGCTTCGCTTGTCGTCACGTTTCACCATTCTAATCAAATCATGTGCCCATATCGTGGTCGATGACGTGTGAGTCACAACACGCTACACCCCACCTGTAGAATGGCGTATCGGCTAGATAATAGGGAGAAACAATTATGGCTTTGACTTTGGCTTCGGCCGCTGACCTGCTCAAGGAACACCATCTGCTGCGTGAAATCATCCAAGGGGATGTCTGGACCGACGACCCGGCCCGTATCGCTTCGGCGGATGAACCGTTCGCCGGCATCACCTACGACACCCGCAAGGTCACGCCGGGCACCCTGCTGTGCTGCAAGGGCCGATTCAAGGCCGAGTATCTGAACGGCATCGACGAAGCCGGCCTGGCCGCATACGTGGCCGAAACCGAGTACTCAGCCGCAACCGCCACCCCCGGCCTGATCGTCAACGACGCACGCAAGGCGATGAGCCTGCTGTCCGCCGCGTTCTACGGATATCCGCAGAACGAGCTCACGGTCATCGGCGTCACCGGCACCAAGGGCAAGACGACCACCTCGTACTTCACGCAGGCGCTTATCAACGCCGTCTCCGGTGGCAAGGCCGCATTGTTCTCCTCGGTCGATAATTGCCTTGACGGCCACACCTACGTCGAGTCCGATCTGACCACGCCCGAATCGATGGACGCCTTCCGCATGATGCGCGAGGCGGCCGATAACGGCATGGAGTATCTGGTGATGGAGGTCTCCTCCCAGGCGTACAAGGTGGACCGCGTCTACGGACTGACTTTCGATGTGGCCGCGTTCCTCAACATCTCCCCCGACCACATCAGCCCGATCGAACACCCCACGTTCGAGGATTACCTGTATTGCAAGCGCCAGATCATCGTCAACGCGAAGTCGCTGGTACTCGGCGCGGACAGTCTGCACGCCGATCTGTTGCGGGAGGACGCGGAGGCAGCCGGCATCGGCGTGACCACCTTCGCCCTGCATGACGCGGATAATGCCGGCACCAGTGCGGACGTCGTCGCCTGGCCCGCCGACCCGGAGCACGCCTCCTTCCACATCGCCGACGGAGATCAGGCCCTTGGCGACTACCATCTGTCCATCGATGGCGACTTCAACTACCTCAATGCGGCGGCAGCCATCGCCATCGCCCATGCGGCTGGCGTATCGCTCGATGACGCCGACGCACTGCACGCCATCGAATCCGTACGTATCGCCGGCCGTATGGAACAGTTCCGCGACCCGCAGTCAAACACGCTCGCCATCGTCGATTATGCGCACAACTACGCATCCGTCACCGCGCTGCTTGACTTCGTCTACGAGCGTTGGGGCGAGGAAAACCCGCGTATCACGCTGGTGACCGGATCGGCCGGCAACAAGGCCTACGATCGCCGTAAGGAAATCGTCGAGGCGGCCGAGAACCGCATCGCGAACTTCATTTTCACCGCCGAAGATACGGACACCGAGCCGTTCATCGACATCTGCATGGAAATGCAAGGCTACATCACGAACAAGGATGTGGCCTCCACGGTGATTTCCGACCGTCCGACGGCCATCACCAACGCCATCTACGATGCCCGTGCGCACGCCGACCGATTCAACATCCTGCTGATCATCGGCAAGGGCAACGAACGTTGGATCAAGGACCATCACAAGCATGTGCCGTTCGACGGCGACGATCACGTGGTCGAACGCATGTTTGGCTTGTGACGGGATTCCGGCCAATCAGATTCTGATCGGATCCCGATTGGCCCACATCAGATCACGCGCAATACGACCAAACCAGAAACACGACATACGGATACGAGCGAAAAAGGATAGCTGAATCGTAATGATCACGTTGGAGAAAGTTGACGGAGCCACACTGGAAGCCGAAGCCGAGAAGGCCGGCATCACGTTGCCCATCGAACAGACCAAGGTTTGGTCTGGTTTTCAGGCGGATATCGACGGACGCACGCCATGGGGCGATTATCTGATCAAGCGTGATGGTGAATTGGTCGCCGTGATTTCCTTTATCGATTTTGAGACGCACGGTTATCATTATCTGCGCTCGATGCATGGGCCGGCGTGGGCTGCCAAGCCCACCGAAGCTGAGGAGCGCGAGGTCGTCGACGCCATCGTGGACACCGTCAAGAAGGCCGACAAGAACATCGCGTTCCTGCGTATCGACACCTGGTTCGCCGATGGTACGGAGAAGGTGCTCTCCACAGTGCCGTACGACCAGACCGTGGTCATCGACGTCACCGGTGGCGATGATGAGATTCTGGCTCGGATGAAGCGTCGTGGACGCCGTGACGTGCGCAAGTCTCTACGTGAGTGCCCGGCCGAGGTTGCCGATGAGACGGATAAGGCGCTGGCCGATTTCTCCGAATATTACGATGTGATGGTCGAGACCGGCCAGCGCGATGGATTCACGCCTGCTCCGATGAGCGACTACTCCGATATGATCGGCGCGTTGGGTGCCGATCATTGCCGTGTGTTCGCCGCACGTATTGAAGACCGTGTGGTGGCATGGTCGATTGTCACCGTGAACGGCACGCATGCGGTGCGCTACTATGCCGGCATGCGCAACGAGGTTATGCGTCTGCATGTGACCGACAAGCTGCTGTATTCCGAATGCTGCATCCTGGGCTCGCAGGGTATTACTGAATACGATCTCATGGGCATTGGCTCCGATTTCGCGCCGTCGCTCAAGGGGCTTAACGAGTTCAAGTGCAAGTTCACCGAGGAAATCACCCCGGTGGCCCCCGCCCGCGACGTACCCATCAAGAAGGTCTTCTACAAGACTCTGCAGACTGTACAGGGCGTGCGCAAGGCATTGCGCTAATACCTCCCCGCTCCCGCTGGTGGGAGCTGTCGAGCGAAGCGAGACTGAGGGGGGTCTTTCGATATGGACCACCCTCTGTCACCTGTGGCGCCAGTTCCTACCAGCGGGAACCATTCGTTTATCGTTCGAGTTTTTGACTCACCACGGCTGTTACGCCGTCGGCTCTCATGGTTACGCCGTAAAGCGCGTCGGCAATCGACATGGTGCGTTGCTGGTGCGTAATGATGATGAGCTGCGCATGGGCGCGTAGCTCATTGAACGCATTAATCAAACGGGTCAGGTTCACGTCGTCCAACGCGGCCTCGACCTCGTCCATCACATAGAACGGGCTGGGGCGGGCGGTGAAAATCGCGAACAGCAACGCCAGCGCGGTCAGTGAACGTTCGCCGCCGGACAGAAGACTCAGCTGTTTGACGCGCTTGCCGGCCGGGCTGGCCTCGACCAGTACGCCGGTGGTGAGCATGTCTTCCGGGTTTTCCAGGCGCAGTCGTCCGGTGCCGCCTGGGAACAGCGTGGCGAACATCTGCTCGAACGCCTCGGCGGTATCGTCGAACGCGGATTTGAATACCTGGACCATCGTGGAATCGAGATCCTTGATGAGCTGCATCAAATCGTCACGTGATTTGACCACATCGTTGCGCTGATCATTGAGATACTTGTTCCGCTCCTCAAGCGCTTCGAATTCCTCGGTGGCCAAAGGGTTGATCTTACCGAGTGCGGCCAGCTCGCGGCGAGCCTTATCGAGACGCTTCTTCTGCTCCTGACGGTTATACGGCACGGTCTTAAAGCGGGCGGAATCGCCGTTGGTGCCGGTCTCTCCCCCGGTTTCTCCCTCTTCGGTCCCAGCCTCAGCTTCCGTCTCATCCAACGGCACAGGGTTGCCCTCATCATCCAGCACGGGCACCGGCTGTTCGGGGCCGTAACCACTAACCAATTCCTCCAAAGTGAGACCGAGTTCGTCGGACACTTTCTGCATGAGCTGCCCGGATTCGGCGGCCAACCGTTCGCGGTTTACATCCAAGGCATGTTCGCGCCCGGTCAGATCGGTGACCTTGGGCTCGATCTGGTTGCGCTGCGCGCGCAGGGCCTTGAGTTCCTCGTCATGGCTGGAGGCGGCGGCCTGCAGCTCGTCTCGTTTGGCGGCCACGTCATGCAGCGTATGCTCTACCATGGCGGCCACTGCTCGCGCGTCATCGGCCACGCCTTGCAGGTGTGCGGCCTGCTCGCGTCTGCGATCGTTCAACGCCTCGATGCGGGCGCGGCGTTCGGCGGCTTCTTTGGCGTTGTCCCGCAGCAGCCCGGCCTGTCGGCTCAGGGACTCCCCTTTGCGGCTTGCCTCGGTCCACGCGATTTTCGCGGCGACCTCATGCTCGCGAGTCAGGTTCAGTCCGCGCTCCAGCGTACGTTCGCGTTCATCGAGTTCGTCGAAATCGGCATGTTCCGCTGTGGATTGCCGGGCCGATGCCAAAGCGCGATTGAGATCGTCGAGCTTGAGCTGATGCTCGTTGCGATTCTCTTGCGTCTCGGTGATTTTCCTATCCAGCTGGTCGAGCTGACGGGTGAACGATGCGACGCGATCCGTGGCGGATTTCAGAGATTTCTCCGCCTGTTGGGCTTTGAGCCGGGCTTCGGTGCGTTTGGCGGATTCCTGGTCGACGAGTCGGGCCGCTTCATCGCGTTTGGCTTTGGCCTCGGCCACTTGCTCAGCCATTCCGCCGTCTTGAGCGGTCAACTGTTTGACCTGTGCCAATGCTTTGTCTCGACGGGCGGCCAAAGACAGGTCCGATTGAGAGATGGAAGAGCCGCCGACCGCCGCCACGCCGTGTGTGAAGGTCTCGCCGTTCTTGGTGACGGCCCGCATGGCTTCGCCGGATGCCACGATGTGCTGTGCTTCGTCGGCGGTGCCGGCCATGGCTACATCAGCCAGCAGGAGACGCACGGTGTGCACGACAGCTTCGGCCTGTGCCGGGTTCTTTGCATCCGGGTTCGCGGTGACGAGTGCTGCCAGCGCGTTGCCCGATCGCGGGGCGGCCGCCGTGTTCTCGGCACTACTCTCCTCCGACTCCGTGCCTGGCTCTGTGGCGGGATCGCCGGCAATGCTCGCGGTCAGCACCACGGCTTTGCCGAGCTTATCTTCCCGAGCGCGTTCGAGGGCGTGCAACATGTTGCCTGCCTCGGGCACCACGATGGCGCTGGCATACTGGTCGAGCGCGTGGGCCACGGCATCTTCCCAGCCTTCGGCCACATGGATGAAGTCGGTGAGTCGGCCAAGCGAGGCCACGTCCGTATCACGCTCCAACGATCCGGAAGCATTGCGGCTGCCTAGCGTGTCGGCAAGCGCATCGGCCTTGGCTTTGAGCGAGATGATCTTGGACTGTATCTCGCGCTGCTTATCGGCGAGTTCGTTCAGTCGTTCGCGGCATTCGGCGAGCGTCGCACGTGCGGCGTCCAATGCGGCACCGTCATCGTCGGCAATGGAGTCCGCTTCGCTGCGCAATGCGTCCAGCTGTTGCTGGGCATCGTCGCGCTGGGAAGTCAGCGAGTCACGTTGGGAGGCGTAATCCTTGGCGCGGCTGGTCGCCAGTTGCACGGCGGATTCCTCGCGGGCGATGAGTTCGCGCAATCGAGCGATTTGTGCATCGCGCTCCTGTGCGGTTTTGCGCAGTTCCGTCAAGGTCTGACGGACTGAAGCAAGCTTCTTCTCGTCGTCGGCGCGTTCCTCGGTGGCTTTGTCGAGTGCGATGCGCGCATCGGCCACGGCCTTGGTCTGTGCCGCGGCCTGAGACTCCAGTTCCTCAGCTCGTTTGACGAGTATGCCGGGATCCTCACCGAAATTGGTGACGATCTGGCCGGTGAGTGACCGGCTACGCTCTTCGGCCAACTGGGCGAGAGCGTTCAGTCGTTCACGGGTCTGCGAGAATTCATGCCAGTATTGGTTGGCCTTGGCGATGGCCGGACTGGATTCAGAGCTCAACGCCTCGACCTGTTCGATGCGTACTTTGACTTGGGCGAGTTCACGCTGGGCGACGACCAGCTGGTTACGCACATCGCCAAGCTCTTGACGTACCGTGTCGCGGCGGCTCATCGAACGTTGGGCGTCTTCGGCATACAGACGAGCTTGGGCGTCGCGTACGGATATCTGAATCGCGTCGGCGCGCCGGGAGATACGTGCCTGGCGTCCGAGGGGGCCAAGCTGGCGGTGAATCTCCCCCAGCAAATCGTCAAGTCGGCTCAGGTTCGTTTCGGTATTGGCCAACTTGCGCAACGCGCGTTCCTTGCGCTTGCGGTGTTTCAGGATGCCGGCGGCCTCTTCGATGAACGCACGGTGACCGGACGGGTCGGCCTTCAGAATCGCATCCAATCGTCCCTGACCCACAATCACGTGCATCTGCTGGCCAAGACCGGTATCGGAGAGGAGTTCCTGAATGTCGAGCAGACGGCATTGCGAGCCGTTGATCGCGTATTCGGAGCCGCCGTTGCGGAAGATGGTGCGGGATATGGTGACTTCCGTGTAATCGATATCGAGCGTGTGGTCGGAATTATCGATGGTCAGGCTCACCTGTGCACGGCCCAGCGGCAGGCGAGAGGACGTGCCTGCGAAAATCACGTCCTCCATCGAAGTGCCGCGCAGGTTTTTGGCGCCCTGCTCACCCATCACCCAGGTCAGGGCGTCGACGATGTTCGACTTGCCCGAACCGTTGGGGCCGACGACCGCCGTGATGCCGGGCTCGAAGCGCAGCGTGGTGGCGGAGGCGAAGGATTTAAATCCGCGGAGGGTGAGTTCCTTGAGATACATGGCGTGAGACTGTTTTCCGTATGTCGGGCGTCCGGGTATCCGATGTGCCTTGGATGCGGGTTACCGGACGTCGGCGGAATCGTCGGTGACGGCGCCTGTGTCGGCGCTGGCCGTGCCGGTGCCGGCGTTACCGGCGTCACTGGCCTGTTCCTTGCCGAGGCCGAGGACGTCGAACACGTCGAAGTCGTCCGGGCTCACCGAATCCTCGAGGTTGTCGGCGGCCTCATCCTCGGCCTTGTCTGCCGGCCGATCCGAACCGTCCGGGTCGACCGCCGGCTGATGGACGGCCATGGCCTGCCTCATCGTGGGGCTGGCATGCTCCTCAAGCATCAGGCGTGCGTCGCCGGCGGTGACGAAGCTGCCGCAGATAAGCACGCCGTGGCCGTAGCCCACGCCCAGCTCGTCCTCGGCATCGACCATGTTGACGGCAGTCTGAATCGCGTCGGGCAGGTTCGCTTCCTTGATCACACGGTCACGGCCGAACACGTCCACGGCAATCTTCTCGAGCTCATCGGCCGGCATCACACGCTCGCGCCACGAGTTCTCGGTGACCACCACGGAGCTCAGGATCGGCTCCAGAACACCCAGATATTCCTCGACCTGCTTGTCGCGCATCATGGCGACCACGCCGACCAGCTGCTTGAAGTCGTAGCTTTCCTCTATGGCCTTGCGTAGGGCTTCGGCGGCATTCACGTTGTGTCCGCCATCCAGAATGATGGTCGGTGAGGTGCGGATCTGTTCGATGCGTCCGGGAATCTTGACCGAGCTCAACGCCTCGCCCACCAAGTCGCCGTCCAGCGGGCCATTGACCGGAATCACCACTTCAGAGGCGGCAAGCGCGGCAAGCGCGTTGTGGGCCTGATGCTCGCCGAACTTGGCGATCGGCACGCCCTCGTAAGTGCCGTTGGGCGTGGTCAGGGTGGCGACCTGGCCGCCGACTGCGGCCATACGGTCGGACACGGTCATTTCGTAGCCGTCGCGCACGAGCATGGCGTGGTTGCGTTCGGCGGCTTCGGTGAGAATCGGCATGACGGCTTCCTCATGCGGCTGAGGCCCGATGATGGCGGTGCAGTTCGGCTTGATGATGCCGGCCTTCTCGGTGGCGATCTGTTCGACGGTGTCGCCCAGCCACTGCATGTGGTCCATGTCCACCGGGCCGATGATGGCCGCATCCGCGTTGAGCACGTTGGTGGCGTCCCACAGGCCTCCCATGCCGACCTCGACGATGGCCACGTCCACGGGCGTGTCGGCGAACTTCCAGATGGCCATGGCGGTGAGCACCTCGAAGAAGCTCATCTTCGGCTTGCCTTGCTCCTCCATCTTGGCGTCCACCAGGGCCACGAGATCCTTGGTCTGGTCCCAGATGTCGATGAAATCGTCGTCGGACAGCTGCTGGCCGTCGATGGCGATACGCTCGTTGATCTTCTCCAGATGCGGCGACGTGTACAGGCCGGTGCGCATGCCGTAGGCGCGGCAGATGGCCTCGGCCATGCGTGCGGTGGAGCCTTTGCCGTTGGTACCGGTGATATGAATCACGCGGAACGACTGCTCCGGGTGGCCCAGGATGTCGAGCATCAGGTTCATCCGGTCGAGATCCAGATTGGTGGTGTTATGCTCCGGCGGGCGGCTCATGATGTCCAGTTCGACGTCCCGCATGCTCTCGTTGTTCCGATTCGGATGCTCGAATGACATATCCTCTTCTGACCTCTGCTCGTGTTGCTGTTGAACCGTTCGGAGTGCGTATGCCACTTACGTGTTCGTGCCATTCTCGTCATGTCTACGCATGCCCGCATATATTCCGCTTCCGCATGCGCAGGAAGCTCCCCTCGCACAGGTTTGCCCTGCATGGTTCGGGATTCTTGCCTTCACGCGTGGAGCCGCACTCCCTCAATTCCCTCTATCCTAGCCGCCGGGGTGGTTTATCGTGCGCGCACAGTGAAACCGTCTCATATGTCGCCGCCGCGCGGGCGGCCTTTTCCTGCAGCGCGCACAGTGAAGCCATCTCATATAGTTGCAATGCGGCTCTTGCCGTCGGCATCCCATTCTTAGTCGGCTGCAATCCAAAACTTGTATGTCCGGCGACGCTGATGCTATTCAGCGTCGGTACAGTGCCAGCTTCTGGCGGTACACCGACGCTATGATGCTCTTGCGAGTCGGTAGCTGGCCAAAACCTGGATTAATCCCGACTCCATCGCCTCTCAGTGTCGCCTCCTCGCCAAGGCATGCCATTCTGCCGTCGCTGAGAAATTTCAACATCGTCAATCGACCATGTCTTGCCCCGGAAACGACTCTCACAAACGTCCTCTACATCATCTTTTGAACTCGCAGAGGCTCATTCACTGTTATGACTGCTCTCACCGTCGGCAGCCGTCCAAGCCCTGGATCTATGCCGCCAATAAATTGCAGCAAATCGTCGGCCACGATACAACCATTGGACTCACGCCGACGCTAGATTCCACACTCAGACAGAAGCCAGCCAATATCTGAACCAGCACCGACGGCGTACAAAGCATAAGCACCGTTAACCGTCAATTCGCCGCCCTCTACCAGCTACATCCGTCTTCGCCGATGATATCTTGTTCGAATCCCCAAAGCACGTTGTTCGAATGACATTACTGATGGTGGATAAGTTTTGTATGTTATCCACTATTCCGAATTAGCGGCCTAATACCTTGAAATTATCGGGAATATCTCACTCCAAGACAGCCAAGCTCCGAGGCTAGAACCACAATGGCTGAAATTCATACTTACGCTGCTTCGTTCCGGCTACGCTCGACGTCATGAAGACACACAAAGCAGTGGCCTCGCTCATATCAGCCGCGCAGAATGAGCTGAGATGCGTCTATTCAAGAAATGAAGCGGAACAGACCGCTCTACGCCGCCGTGCCCAGAGTGGCGAGTTGTTGAAAGTGTATGACGGCATTCCCAGTCTTTATGCAAATACCGCATACTGGGATGGTTTGACGCCGCCGGAGCGAACGTTGCATATGGCCCGCGCTCTTGCGCAAGAGCATCCTCAGTGGGTTTTTGGCGGCTTGGTGGCAGTAAGTGCTTATGGATTCGAACATCAATGGCATTTGCATGATGGCTGCATAACCATCGTGACTTCCGATCATGGATCTCGTCAATGCCATCAGCGCTTACGACATGTCTATATGCCCGATATGAACAATCCGAAGACACATTACGAGGCCTCCGGCCTATCCCTGATATCACCGGCTAGAACCTTGGTCGAGGCCGCCATAGACCTTGATTTTCGGTTTGCGTTGCCGATCTTTGACTCGGCCCTTGCCAAGGGAATAACCAAGGAAGAGATAGCCGCCGACTGCGTTCAATGGAGAATCGATTATGCCCGAGTATTCCGCCTGCTGCGCTATGCAAACGAAAGGAGCGAGAATGGTGGAGAATCCCTCGCGCGAGGCACCATCATCGAGGATCGCTTCCTCACGCCGCGTATTCAGGTAACGGTGACCGACCCGCAGACGAATACCGAGCACCGCGTTGATTTCGTATGGAAGCTCGATGACGGGCGCGTGATAGTGGCCGAATACGACGGCACACAAAAATACGTGGACCCAGCCATGACCGATAACCGCAGCATTCAGGAGGTGGTGGCCAAGGAACGAGCACGCGACGAGGGACTGAAACGAGCCGGTGCCACCGAAATCGTCCATTTCACATACGCCGACGTCATCGAACGCACTCCGCTGCGGGTAAAACTGCTCAAAGCCAGAGTGCCCCAGATGGAGGCATCCGCAGAGCAGCGGGTCCCGTGATGCGATGAACCTTCATCGCATGGGTTCACATGGATTCAGCCCGCAAAATATGCCAATATCAATCGGCAAGCTCCAGCCCATGCCCCTCCTTCCCTGCCGAGAACAATAAACGGGCCCGCATTCCAGCCCGATGCACTCGCCATATGGGCATGTCCGGAAGACCGTCCAAATTCCGTACTTGGTTTTACCGTCAGCCGTCAATCGTGGCACATCGCATAAAGCCGACTAGTATGAGGTGGGAATCGATGATTCGACAACAACTACATACAGGAGAGTGGCAATGGGTGAAGTGATCACCGCCAAGGACAAGGAATATGAGGCCGAGGAGCGCGCTACGGCGCCGGGCGCGAACCAGTCGATGAGCGACCGTGTGAACAACCGCTCGCTGCGCCCGCAGTCGGCTGCATTCAAGGAGTTTATGAAGTCCGGCTGGGCCGACGATGATCCGGAGATCAAGCCTCTCGAATCCTCCAAGTTCACGCCAGCCCGCCTTGAGGCGCTGGGCAAAGCCTTCCCGGGCGAGCGTCTGGTCATTCCGGCCGGCCAGCCGAAGGTGCGCAACAATGATTGCGATTACATGTTCCGCCCGGACACCACGTTCGCCTACTACACCGGTCTGGGTTCCGATTACGAGGCCGGCGCCGTGCTGGTCCTGAACCCGGTCGACCCCGACTCCCCCGAAGCCGCCGCCGGCAAGACGCACACTCCGGAACTGTTCGTGGCACCTCGCGCCGACAACTCCACCGAGGACTTCTTCATGTCCGCCCACTACGGCGAATACTGGGTTGGCCCGCGTGCTGGCCTCAAGGAGATGCAGGCGATGACCGGCATCGAGACCCACGACATCGCCCAGCTGGCCGACGCCCTGTCCAAGGACGTGGGTGCCGAGGCCGGCGCCGTGCGTGTGCGCGTGGTCAGCGAGACCGATCCCGAAATCACCTCGATGGTCGAGTCCATCCGCGAGGCCAACGGTTTCGCCGATCCGGACAAGAACTCCGCATCCGACGACAAGCTGCACGAGTTCGCCGCCGAGGCACGCATGGTCAAAGACGGCTACGAAATCAACGAGATGCGCAAGGCCGTGGACGCCACCAAGCACGGCTTCGACCGTCTGCTCTCCGCACTGCCGTCCGCGCTCGACAAGCCGCGTTCCGAGCGTATCCTCGAAGGCGCGTTCAACGCCGTGTCCCGTGAGCTGGGCAACGCCATCGGTTACGACTCCATCGTGGCCTCCGGCCCCCACGCCCCGATTCTGCACTGGATGCGCAATACCGGTGTGGTGAAGACCGGCGACATGCTGCTGGTGGATGCCGGCGTTGAGGTCGATTCCCTGTACACGGCCGACATCACCCGCACCTTCCCGACCAACGGCAAGTTCACCGACTTCCAGAAGCGTCTGTACCAGGCCGTGCTGGACTCGCAGCAGGCCGGTTTCGAAGCCGCCAAGCCGGGTGCCACCTATTCCGACATCCACCACGCCTGCATGCGTGTGATCGCCGAGCGTCTGCACGATTGGGGTCTGCTGCCGGTGAGCGTCGAGGAGTCACTGTCCCCGCAAGGCCAGCAGCACCGCCGTTGGCTCGCCTGCGGCGTGGCCCACCACCTAGGTCTTGATGTGCATGATTGCGCGCAGGCCCGCTATGAGTCCTATCAGGGCGCAAAGATCACGCCCGGCATGATCTTCACCATCGAGCCCGGTCTGTACTTCCGCGAGGATGATCTGCTGATTCCGCCGGAATACCGCGGCATCGGCATCCGTATCGAGGACGACGTGCTCATGACCGAGAACGGCCCCGAATGGATTTCCGCCGGCATCCCGAAGCAGATCGACGACGTCGAAGCGTGGATGCGGAGCCGTAAAGCAATCAGTCCGGTGGACTGATTGTAGGCGACGCCGAACGCTGACAAGCGCGAGGAAAATGAAATCATGCGCGAAGCGCACCATATTAAGCAGGCTGCCCAAGCCAAGTAACCCTTAAGCTCCCTCATCAGAGGGAGCTCCTTTTTTCTACTAAGGAGGCAATGTGCCTACTCCGGAATTTGTGTTGGAATTGCGTAAGAAGATCGGCCATGATCTGCTATGGCTCAATGGCGTGACCGGTTGTGTACTGAACGAACATGGTCAACTGCTGTTGGGCCGTCGTTCGGACACGGGCGAATGGGCGATGGTCTACGGCATCAACGAGCCGGGCGAACAGCCGGCGGACACGGTGGTGCGCGAAATCAAGGAGGAGACGGGCATCGATGCCATCGTCACCGATTTGGTGGCCGTCACCTCGTCAAACAAGGTGCTGACCTACGCCAATGGCGACAACACCATGTACATGGATCATTCGTTCCTGTGCGCCCTGAAGCCCGGCGGCAATGCCGAGCCGTTCGTGGGCGACGAGGAAAGCCTCAGCGTCGGCTGGTTCGATCTGGATGACCTGCCCACTCCCCTGGCGGCCAGCACGAGCGAGCGGCTGGAGCTGTTCCATACTTACATCGAGAACAAAAAGCACGGCGACGCCCACGCCCTGTTCCAGTTCGATGGGCAGCAGTACTAGCGGATATAAAGTTAGCTCCCTCTGACGAGGGAGCTCCAATGCTATGCGATTACGCCTCTTGGGCTAGGAGCTCGTGGAGGTGGGCGCGGTGCTGCTGCTGTTCGCGCGGGTCGGGCACGGGCAGGGAGGCCAGCAGCTTCTTGGTGTACGGGTTCTCCGGGTGCTGCATAATCTGGTCGGCATCGCCGTGCTCCACGATCTGGCCCTTATGCATCACCATGATGCGGTCGGCGAGCATATCGACCACCGCCAAATCATGGGTGATGAACAGGCACGCGAAGCCGATTTCCGCCTGCAGTCGCTTGAACAGCTCTAACACCTTGGCCTGCACCGACACGTCCAATGCAGAAGTCGGCTCATCGGCGATCAGCAGCGACGGCTTCAACGCCAAACCACGCGCCAAAGACGCCCTCTGGCGCTGGCCGCCGGACAGCTCATGCGGGAAACGGTTCATGTAGGCGCGCGGCAGCTGGACCATCTCCAGCAGGTCGCCCACATAGTTCTTGGCCTCGGCCACGGAACCGTACTTGTGGTGCACGAGCAGCGGCTCGGCCACATTCTCCGCGATGGTCATCAGCGGGTTGAACGAGGAGCCCGGATCCTGGAACACGAAACCAATGTCCGCGCGCTTGGGCTTGAAGTCACGCTCCTTGACGCCGTTCATCTCGATGCCAAGCACGTTCAGGGAGCCGCCGGACACCTTCTGCAGGCCGGCGATGGCACGGCCGGTGGTGGACTTGCCGGAACCGGACTCGCCCACCAGGCCCAGCACTTCGGAGCGGTGGATGGTGAAGTTCGCGCCGTCCACGGCCTTGAAGTCGGGCTGCATGAGATGGCCCGGGTACGTGATGGTCAGGTTCTTGGCCTCAACGGCGATCGGCTGTTCGCGCCAATCGGCCTTGCGCTCGATCGGCTTGCCCTCGCGGTCGCGCACGACCAGCTTCTGACCGATGCGCGGCACGGCACCCAGCAGTCGCTTGGTGTAGTCGTCCTTCGGATGGTAGAAGATCTGCTCCACGTCGCCCTGCTCGACCACGTGGCCGCGGTACATGACGACCACCTGGTCGGCGATGTCCGCGATCACGCCCATGTTGTGGGTGATGATGAGCACGGAGGCGTCGAACTCGTCACGGGCGAGGCGCAGCAGGTCGAGAATTTCGGCCTGCACGGTCACGTCGAGGGCGGTGGTGGGCTCGTCGGCCAGAATCAGGCCGGGGTTCAGCACCAACGCCATGGCGATGACGATGCGCTGCTTCTGGCCGCCGGAGAACTGGTGCGGGTAGTAGTCCACGCGGGTTTCGGCATCCGGGATGCCGACCTTCTTCAGGATGTCGATGGCCTTGGCGCGCAGTTCCTTCTTGTCCTTCATGCCGTGGGCGCGCAGGCCCTCTTCAATCTGCCAGCCGATGGTGTACACCGGGTTCAGCACCGAATTGGGCTCCTGGAACACCATCGCGGCCTCGGAACCACGCACTTCGCGCAGCTGTTCGCCGCTCAGGGAGAGCACGTCCAGCGAATCGGAGCCATCGCGCTTGGACAGGTAGACGGCACCGGAGGTGGTGGCCGTCTCCGGCAGCAGCTTGATGATGGAGCGCGCGGTCACGGACTTGCCGGAACCGGATTCGCCGACCACGCCGACCACGGTCTTGCGCGGAATGGTGAAGTTCACGTCCTCGACGGCCTTGATGGAACCGGCGTCGGTCATGAAGGAGACGGACAGGTCCTTGATATCGGCGAGATTCTTGTTGTCTTCGCTCATCTCTCACTCCTTGCCTTCCGGCTTGCCTTCGCCGGTCCATTCGGAGGCGACGATGGTCGGGTCATGGTCGGTGACGGTGGCCGGCGGGTCGACGTTCGCGTCGAGTTCGGCGATCACCTCGTTGCGTGCGGACGGCTTCTCGTTTGGGTCGACGGACGTGTCTTCGATCGATCCGACCACTTCGCCGGCGGACTTGCGGGCGCGCAGACGCGGGTCGGCCAGATCGTTGAGCGATTCGCCCACGAGCGTGATGCCGAGCACGATAAGCACGATGGCGATGCCCGGGAACACGGCGGTCCACCAGATGCCGGCGGTCACGTCGGAAACCGAACGGTTCAGGTCGTAGCCCCATTCGGCGGCGGCGGTCGGCTCGATGCCGAAGCCGAGGAAGCCCAGGCCGGCGAGGGTCAGGATGGCTTCGGACGAGTTCAGCGTCAGGATCACCGGCAGCGTGCGGGTGGAGTTCTTGAACAGGTGCTTGGTCATGATGCGCCAGGTGGAGGCGCCGACCACGCGCGCGGACTCGACATACGCGGATTCCTTGATGCGGATCACTTCGGCGCGAATTGTGCGGAAATACTGCGGGATGTACACCACGGTGATGGAGATGCCGGAGGCCAGGATGCCGCTCCACAGGCCGGACTGGCCGTGGGAGATCATGATGGCCATCAGAATGGCGAGCAGCAGCGAGGGGAAGGAGTAGACGGCGTCGGCGATCATCACCAGGATGCGGTCCACCCAGCCACCGTAGTAGCCGGACACCAGACCAAGCAGCACGCCGGCGAAGATGGAGAGCAGCACGGCCACGACGATGGCGATGACGGCGGTGCGGGCACCCCACACCACACGGGAGAACACATCGAATCCGGCGGCGGTGGTGCCCCAGATGTGTTCGGCGGAGGGCGCGGCCTGCGCCGGGAAGGACGTGCCGTCGGCGGCCTTGATCTGGGCGTGGCCGTAGGGGGCGATCAGCGGGGCGAAGAGGGCCACGAGCAGGAAGAACGCGGTGATCGCGAGACCGGTGATTAGCATGCCCTTCTGCCAGCCGACCGCCACGCGCAGTTCCTTGATGATTGGAATCTTGGTCCAGAACGGCGTCTTGGTGCTGACGTTGAGCTTGGTGAGGCGGTCGTCACCGGGGACGGTGATCTTGTCGGAGGATGCGGTGGTCATCTCAGTACCTCACTCTCGGGTCGATAAGCGCGGCGATGACGTCGACGAGGAAGTTGACGACGGCCACGATGATGGCGATAAGGATCACGATGCCCTGCACGGCCACGAAGTCACGGGCCTTCAGGTACTGGGACAGCATGAAGCCCAGGCCCTTCCATTCGAAGGTGGTTTCGGTCAGGACCGCACCGGCGAGCATCAGGGCGATCTGCATGCCCATGACGGTGATGATCGGGATCAGGGCCGGCCGCCAGGCGTGCTTGTTGAGCAGGCGCTTTTCGGAGACGCCGCGCGAGCGGGCGGCCTCGACGTAGCCGGAATTGTAGGTGGAGATGACGTTGGTGCGCACCAGACGGATGAACACGCCGGCGGTCAGCAGGCCTAGGGCGACGGCCGGCAGCACGGCGTGGCGCAGCACGTCGACGAGCACGTTCATGTCGCCGAGCTGGATGGCGTCGATGATGTAGAAGCCGGTCGGCGATACCAGACGGGTGAACTGCATTTCGGAGTTCAGGTCGGAGCGGCCGGAGGCTGGCAGGATGTTGAGCCAGACGGCGAAGATGAGCTTCAGCACGAGGCCGAGGAAGAACACCGGGGTGGCGTAGCACAGGATGGCGAAGATGCGGATGCCGGCGTCGGCGGCACGGTCGCGTTTGCGGGCGGCGAGTCGGCCCAGGCCGATGCCGACGATCAGCGCCACGATCAGGGCGAGGAAGGCCAGTTCGAATGTGGCGGCGCCGTAGTGCGTAAGGATGCTGATCACCGGCTGGTTATCGGTCAGCGTCGTGCCGAGGTCGCCGTGCAGCAGGCCGCCAAGATAGTCGACGTATTGCACGATCAGCGGGCGGTCATAGCCGGCCGCGTGGATGCGCTGCTGGAGTTCGGCGGGTGTCAGGCGGCCGCCCAGGGCGGCGGAAATCGGGTCGCCGGTGGCGCGCATCACGAAGAACACGATGGTGACCAGAATGAAAACGGTGGGGATAATGAGGAGGAACCTCGTCAGCACGAAGCGGAAGAAACTACCTGACAGTCGGTTCTTCTTCGTCTTGGCTTTCGCCGGAGTGGTGCTGGAGGTCGCTGTGGCGCTGTCTGACACGCGATGCTCCTTGGTGTTGGTAATCGGTATATAAAGCAATAAAGGCTCCCCTCTCCGAGGGGAGCTGGCGGCGAAGCCGACTGAGGGGAGTCATACGAGTTGGGCTCCCCTCAGTCTGCCGTCGCCAGACAGCTCCCCCCTCAAAGAGGGGAGCTCATGCTGGATCAGCCCTTGGTGACGGAGGCGTAGCGGAAGCGGAAGGAAGCGTCGAGGGTGACACCCTTCACGGAGGTGCCGGTGACGGCGACCTGGGCACCCTGCAGCAGCGGGATGGTGGAGAGGTCTTCGGTCTCGAGTTTCTGGACCTGCTTGAGGATGTCCTCACGGGCGGAGGCATCCTTCTCGCCGGCCTGCTTGACGATCAGGTCGTTGACTTCCTTGTTGGAGTAGCCGTTGTTCACGAAGTTGCCGTCGCGGAAGAACGGGGACAGGTAGTTGTCCGGGTCGGAGTAGTCCGGGAACCAGCCGAGCTGGTAGACCGGGTACACACCGTCGGAATCGTCGGTGACCACGCGGTCCTTGGAGTACTGGGTCCATTCGGTGGACTGCAGGTCGACCTTGAACAGGCCGCCTTCCTCAAGCTGGGACTTCAAGGCCGCGTACTCGTCGGCGGAGGCGGAGCCATAGTGGTCGCTGTTGTACTGGAGCTTGAGGTCGACCGGGGTGGTGACGCCGGCATCGGCGAGGACCTTCTTGGCCTTCTCGGTGCTCGGCTTGCCGTTGCCGTCGCCGTAGGCGGACTTCAGCGTGTCATCGTGACCGGCCAGGCCGTCCGGGATGAAGGAGTACATCGGGGTGTAGGTGCCCTTGTAGACCTTGGTGGAGAGCTCTTCGCGGTCGATGAGGTTGGCGACGGCCTGGCGCACGGCCTTGGCCTTGTTAGCGTCGGCGTCGGGCTGGGATTCACCGTAGGGCTGAATCTTGAAGTTGAAGGCGATGAAGCGCTCCTCACCGCCCGGGCCCTTGACGACCTTGACCTTGGAGTCCTTGGAGAGGTCCTCGATGTCGGTCGGACTCAGGGAGCGGTAGGCCACGTCGACCTGGCCCTGCTGGACGGCCATCTTCAGGTTGGAGGCGTCGGCGAAGTACTTGACCTGCACGGCGGAGTTCTTGGCCGGGGTCAGGCCCTTGTAGGAGTCGTTCTTAGCGTAGGCGGCGGACTCGTTGATCTTGAAGGCGGTCAGCGTGTACGGGCCGGCGAAGGCCTTCTTGGAGACGATGGTGTCGGCGTCGGTGAGCTTGTCGGCGTCGAAGGTATCCTCATCGACGATCGGGCCGGCGGGGCTGGACATGACCTGCTTCAAAGTCACGTCGAAAGGCACGGAACCCTTGAACACCACGGTGGTGTCGTCCTTAGCGGTCACGGATTCGACGTTGGCGAGCAGGGAGCTCGGGCCGTTCGGGTCGTTGATCTTCTTGATGCGGTCGTAGGAGAACTTGACGTCGGAAGCGGTCAGGTCGTTGCCGTTGGCAAACTTCAGGCCGTCCTTGAGCTTGACGGTGAATTCGGTGCCGTCATCGTTCCAGGTACCGTCATCGGCGGCGATGTCCGGGCTCAGCTCGGAGGTGTTGTAGTCCTGGGCATACAGGAACGGGAACACCTGGATCTGCACGGCGTAGGAGCCGTTGTCGTAGGAGCCGGCGGGGTCCAGGCTGGTGATCTTATCGGTGGTGCCGATGGTGATGACGTTGCCGGAATCGGCGGCAGCGGTGGTGTCATCCTTCACACCGCCGCAGGCGGTCAGGGATGCGATGGCGGCCACGGAGACGGCGGCGGCCAGAATCTTCTTGGAATTCAACAGGAATCCTCTCTCATAACTTGTTTCCACGCCATCACTGCGGGCGTGGATTACCGCCTGACTATGGTGAGGATGTGTTACTCCTGCGTTTCCACAGCCATCGACTTATGTTTCGCTTGTGGCGACCATGGCCGGTTTTATGCGGTATCGAGCAGTATTACGGATTCTTGTATTACGACGTGAATAACGTTCAAATGGTGAGATGAACATACTATCATGTCACCATTTGAACATGCTTGTAGACGAATGCTTTCCATTCGTCAACCGGTCGGCCTACTGCTACTTGAGCTTGCGGCCCGCGCACCACACCTGTTCGACCGTCCAATCGGTCGGATCGGCAAGGTTGAAATCGGCGGCGAAGCCGGGGGCGATGAGGCCGATAGGCACCCCGGTGACCGGGTTCGGCCGGTCGAAGCCGAACGCCTTGGCCGGCGTCAATGTGGCGGCCTCGACCGCGTCCACCGGGCTCAAGCCCAGTTCGCACACCGCACGGCGCACGGCGACCTCCAGCAGCAGAGTGGAGCCGGCGATGGCGCCGTTGGAGACCAAACGCGCATGCCCGTCGACCACGTTCACGTCCAGTGCACCCAACTTGTAGGCACCGTCCGGGCAGTCGGTCGCGGCCATTGCATCGGTTACGAAGGCCGTACGATGAGGCGCGAACCGGAAGGAGAGGCTCACCATCGGATCCTGCACGTGAAATCCGTCGTTGATGAGCTCGATGGTGACGCGCGGATCCTCCACCGCGGCCGGAATCGGCCCGGGCTCGCGGTGGTGCAGGCCGTTCATCGCGTTGAACATGTGGGTCATGATGCCCGCGCCCGCGTCGAAGCCGGCTTTGGCGGTCTCGTAGTCGGCGTCGCAGTGGCCCACGGCCGGCACCACGCCGGCAGCGGCGAACTGGCGGATGGCGGAGATGCCGTGGGGTAGTTCGGGGGCGATGGTGATCTGGCGGATGCAGCCAATCTTGCCGTTCGCCGCGCCTGAAGCCTCAAGCATGTCGTCGACGATGTCGGGTACCGGATCCTTGAGACATTCCGGGTCATGTGCGCCCTTGCGGGCCAGAGCCAGGAACGGACCTTCCAGATGACAGCCTAGGATGTCGGGGCGGCCGGACTCCATCTTGGCGCGGACGGTGCGGATGTTCCGGCAGATCACGTCCACGGGATTGGTGATCAGCGAGAGCACCTGGCGCGTGGTGCCGTGCACGGCGTGGCCGGCCCGCGCCACATCGATGCCATCCGACCCGTCGTCGAAGCTCTTCTCCCATGCGCCGTGCGCGTGGATGTCCACGTAGCCGGGGGTCAGAATACGGCCTTCGGCGTCGATGACCGCGTTGCGATCGGCCGGGTCGAGCCCCACCGTGCGACAGTAGTGCTCGAAGGCCTCCTCCCCCGTGCCGGCCGCCACGATGACGCCGGCGGCATCGGAGACGACCCAATATCCGCGCCGTTCGCCGCACGCATCCACCTTGCGCGCGTTGCGAATCGCCACCGGAGCCGGCTTGCCCTCCAGTGCCGCGGTCACGCGCGAGACTATCTCGTTCCTATCAGACATGTTGTTCTCCTTACCGCTCATGCGCTCCCGCCAACGGGAGCTGGCTCGCGAAACGAGACTGAGGGTGGTCCAATCGGGAAGCAATACACATATGCCGCCGCCGATAACCACCCTCAGTCTCATTACATTCGACAGCTCCCCTCACACAAAGAGGGAAGCCAGCACACGATAACTCAGATGCCCTGCCAGGCCGGCTTGTGGGTGTAGGCGTAGCGATAGTAGTCCTTGTGGCGCAGACGAGAGGCGGCCTCCTCATCCACGATAATCGTGGCGTGCGGGTGCATCTGCAGCGCGGAAGCCGGGCAGAACGCGGACAAGCCGCCTTCCACCGTCTCCTCGATGGCTTCGGCCTTGCCGGCACCGAACGCCAGCAGCACGAGGTGACGGGCCTTCATGATCGTGCCAATACCCTGCGTGATGCAGTGGGTGGGCACTTGGTTGATGTCGTTGTCGAAGAAGCGCGCGTTGTCGATGCGGGTCTGTTCGGCCAAGGTCTTGACGCGAGTGCCGGAGGCCAACGAGGAACCGGGCTCGTTGAAGCCGACGTGGCCGTCGGTGCCGATGCCGAGGATCTGCACGTCGATGCCGCCAGCGGCTTCGATGGCACGATCATAGTCCGGGCCGGCCAGCGCGACTTTGTCGCCGTCTTCGAGCGGAGTGCCGTTGAGTACGTCGCCGGGCACATGGACCTTGGCCGGGTCCAAGCCAAGCGGTTCGACCACGGTGCGATGGATGGTCGCATGATAGGACTCGGGATGGGTCAGCGGCAGCCCGATGTATTCGTCAAGCGCGAAACCACGCACGCCCGAAACGTCAATGGCCTCGTCCTTGACGATCTTGGCGAGCGCCTGATAGGCGGCCAGCGGGCTGGAGCCAGTGGCCAGGCCCAGCACGGCGTCCGGCTTTGCTTTGATCAGGTCCGCCACGCAACGGCCGTAGATCTCGCCGGCCTCGGCTTCGTTCTTGACAATGATGATTTCCGGCATCGGTTTCCTCCAGTTCCGTGCGGCCCGCCCGATGCGAGTCGCTGTACCGCCGCCCGTCTTGCGGATAATGGCAACATCCTTGTCACGTCCGGGTACCGCGCGGCGTTCCAACCACCGTTCGGCGTAGCGCCGATTGGTGATTCGCTATTTGTTAATGATAGTAACAATTTTGGACCTTATGAACACTCACGGTGTTTCCTGACGCTTCACACAGGTACACTGGAATTTATTAGTGAAGTTTCATAACAGTTTCAACAACGAAATTGCGCTTCACCGTCCAAGCTGTGTATGGAACAACAATCGCCGTCCACTCGCTCACCATCAGGCAGGAGGAAACATGTCATATCTCGGTCTCAACACAACGACCGACGACCATGCGGCCAAGGCTTCCCCCGCCGATGTGCGCCGCAAGAACCGCCAACTTATCTTCAGGTTGTTGTTCCCCACCAACCAGTATTCGCGCGCCGAGCTCGGCCGACGCACCGGATTGAGCCGCGTGGCCGTTTCCGATGTGGTCGGTCGGATGCTGGAGGAAGGATTGCTGCGCGAGACCGGTCAGGCACCCAGCGGCGGCAAAGGCAAACGAGGCACACTGCTGAGCATCGATATCGATCGACTGCGCATCATCAGCATCGACCTGACGCAGGAACACCTGCTGCACGGCGCAGTCACCAATCTGCTCGGCCAGCCGCTGCGTCACGCCGAAGTCACCCTGAACACCGGCTCATTCGTTTCCGTGGATGTGATCATCGAGCTCATTGAGAAGATGCTGGGCATGTCCGATGGCGAGGTCATCGGCATCGGAGTCGCCTCCCCCGGCGTGGTAGACAACGGCGTGGTCCGCTCCTCCACGATGCGCGGCTGGAACAATCTCGACCTGTCCACGCCAATCGCCGAACATTTCGGACTTGAAGTAAACGTCAGCAACGACGCCACCGCAGCCATGCTCACCGAACGTTTCTTTGGCCAAGGCGGGCCGAATATGCTTTTCGTGCGCATCGAAAGAGGCATCGGTTCGGCGATTCTGCTCTCGGACACGCCGGTAATCGGCGAACTGCACGCGGCTGGCGAGCTCGGCCATATTTCCATCGATCTTGACGGGCCGCTGTGCCCTTGCGGCAAGCACGGTTGCTTGGAGACGATGATTTCCGGAACCGCATTGAAGAAGCAACTCAGCGCAGCAGACGTGGAGCAGCATCAGGGTATCCTTGCTCGGGCGGGCCGCTATCTTGGCCAAGCCCTGGCCATGCCTGTGGGCCTTTTGGATATGGCAGACGTATGCGTCTATGGCCAGCCGAACATCATCAACGCGACGTTCATCGGCGCGGCCCAGCAATATCTGGATGCCGCCACATCCTCGTCCTTCCACAAACACACGGTGATTCGGCGCTGCGAATGCGGACCTGACATCACCGTACAGGGCGAGGCCATCGCCGTGGTCTTCCAACACTTGGCCAAATAAAAGCCGGTCACCCCGGCAACGAAACGCGCAAGACCAAGCGCGGCACAGCACGACATAAAGCGATATAGGACTGCGTGGGAGATGGGGCCTCGGAGACAAATCTGAGGCCTCATCTCCCATGCCCCGGCACTATGCCAGGCTACGCCGCCATGGCGGCACCGATGGCTCCGACTGGTTGGCCGACAGGTGCCAGACGCAGCCGGGCCGGCAGGTCCAGCGTTTCGAGGAATCGGCATTGCGATTCGCGCCGGCGCAGCTCAGCCGTGATCACCTCGACCAATGGTTCGCCGGTTTTGGCCATGCCACCGCCCAAGATGATGAGTCGCGGATCAACGGACTGAGCCAGGATTTGTATGGTGTCGCCGATGGCGCGCACTACCATGTCCAGCACATCGACGGCCTTGGCCTCCCGCTTTTTCGCGCGACGAATCAGGTCGGGCATCGGCGGGTCGGCGTTGGGCCACAGACGCCCCACGGATGCGCCCGAGCAGACTGTTTCCAAGCATCCGTATTGCCCGCAAGGGCACTTGAGGCGATGAGGTTCGACTGGGATATGGCCGATTTCGCCGGCCGCGCCGCTATAGCCATGCATCAGCACGCCGTTTTCGACGATGCCCGCAGCCAGTCCGGTGCCGAAGTTCAGGAACGCAATGGTACCGGCCATGCCGTCCGCACCGCCCAATACGGTGGCCGCGCCGACGGCGGCGGCATTGACGTCGTTTTCCACATGGGCCGGCACGCCCGAACGCTGCGAGACCAACGGCCCCATATCCAGCGAGACCACGTCGAGATTCACGATATTGCCCACATGCCCGCTGGCCGAATCCACCGTGCCCGGGGTACCGACACCGATGGCCCTCACCTCGTCAAAACGCTCACCCGCTGCCTGATGTGCTACAGCGACGATGTCTTCGATCACGGCATCGTTGCCATGCCTGGCGGGAATACGGGCGGAACCCAATACCGTGCCCATTGCGTCAACCAGCACAGCTTCGATTTTTGTTCCGCCCACGTCAACACCGATTTTGAGATTGTTCATAGTGTTTTCAGACATCAGTCCTCCCCTGTTCTTCATCGAACGTTTCGCTTGATATCAGTGTGCATCCGACTATTGACAACCATCTTAACAAATTCCCCCAAGACGACACTCACATGCACGACACACCGAATGACATATTGATTGCGTCAATCAATTAACAGCGTTAATATCTTAATCAAGTTCAGATTCAAAGACGAGCGGAACAACTCGCAGCGGTACAGACAAGGAGGACTTAAGACCGATGGCAACAAACACCACCCATGCCACTTCCCAAGCCAGTGTCTCCGAATCCAACCGCTCCCGCATCGTCAAGCACCTGTATCACAACGGCATCAGCTCCCGCGCGCAAATCGCCAAGGCACTGGAACTCACCCCCGCGGCCATCACCAAAATCACCGCACGCCTTATCGAGGCCGGCATGATTGAAGAGACCGGCGATTTGGAAGGTTCCAAGAACCGCCGTTCCATCGGTCTCAAACTCGACACCACGCGGTTCCGCATCATCGGCATCAAATTCGCCCGCTCGCTGGTGCAGATCGGCGTGTTCGACCTGTGTGGCAACACCCTGAGCTTTGAAAACCTGCCCACGGTGTACGGCAACACCATCAACGACACCATCGTCACCATCCACCAGCGCGTCGAACAACTGCTTGACAACGACCCGTCCATTGTGGCCATCGGCATGGCGGTGCCCGGCCCCTACCTGCGTAACGTAGGCCGCACCGCCGTGGTGTCCAGCATGCAGGGCTGGCGCAAAATCAACTTCATCGACGAATTCGCCACCGCTTTCCGCGTGCCTGTGTTCATCGAACAGGACGCCCGCGCCGGAGCCCTCGCACATTATCTCTTCGACCCGTCGGTGCACGCCGACGGCAACCTCGCCTATTATCTGGTCGGCGAAGGCGTGGGCCTCGGCGTCATCGACAACGGTCGTCTCATCAACGGCTTCCTCGGTGCCGCCACCGAAATCGGACACATCTCCATCGACGTCAACGGCCGCCCCTGCGATTGCGGCAACGTCGGCTGCCTTGAACGCTACTGCTCCACCCCCGCCATTCACGACATGCTCATCGCCGATGGCACCGTGGTTCCCGGCGCGGCCGATATGACCCACACCGAAGCCGCCCGCGCCCTGTTCGCCAAAGCCGGCGACGGCGACGAAGCGTCAATCGCCATTGTCCGCGAAGTCGCCCGATACGTCGGCTACGGATGCGTCACCATCTTCAATGGATACAATCCTGAGCACATCATCATCGGCGACATCGTGTCCGAAGCCGGCCCGATACTGCTCGATGAGGTGCGCGCCACGGTGGCCGAACGGGCCATCCCCGAAATCAATGCCTCCACTTCCATCAGCCTATCCACCCTGTCCGCCGACGCGGCGGTCTCCGGTGCCGCAGCAGTGGCGGTGACCCAATTCCTCGAACACCCCTCGGTGTTCTTCGACGTCTCCTAAACCAAGCGCCGACATCACAAGATGTTCCATACGAAACACCCGGTAAAAGAAACAAAGGAAAGGAAACCAACCATGACTACCCCGATCGTTCTGAGCCTCGGTGAACTGCTGTGGGATATGCTGCCGAGCGGCAAGCGAGCCGGCGGCGCCCCCGTCAACTTCGCCTACCACGCGATGAAGAACGGCACCGAAGGCTGGGCTATCAGCGCGGTCGGCGAGGATGAGCTCGGCGACGAACTGATTGCCAAGGCCAACGAGGCCGGCATCAACACCGTCATCCAGCGCAACGCCTGGCCGACCTCCACCGTCGAGGTCGCGCTGAAGAACGGCATCCCGGAGTACACCATCGTCAAGGGCGTGGCTTGGGACCACATCCTGTACACCCGCCAGCTCATCGACGTGGTCTCCAAGGCTGACGCCGTCTGCTTCGGCACCCTGGCCCTGCGCTCCCCCGAATCGCACGCCACCATCACGGAGCTGCTCAAGCACACCAAGCCGGGCGCGATGAAGTTCTTCGACATCAACCTGCGTGGCGACCACTACTCCAAGGACCTCATCGAGGAACTCCTCAAGGCGGCCACCGTCTTCAAGATCAACGACGAGGAACTCCTGCTGCTGCGCGACATGTTCGACATCCGCGGCACCTCCGGCGAAGACGCCTCCCGCTGGTTCATCGAGGAATTCGGCCTTGACTACGTGATTCTGACCGCCGGCTCCGCCTACTCCACCATCATCTCCCGCAAGGGCGAGGTCTCCACGCTGGACACTCCGCACGTCGAGGTGAACGACACCGTGGGTGCGGGCGACTCCTTCTCCGGCACCTTCACCGCCCGCATCCTGCTGGGCGACACGCTGGCAGAAGCCCACCGCAAGGCCGTCAACACCGCCGCCTACGTCTGCACCCAGGCCGGTGCCTGGCCGCAGTACCCGGCCGAGATGCCCGACTATCTGGCTGAAATCGGCAAGTAATCCACCCATCCCCTTATCCGCCATTCGTGCGACTTCACGAATCGACTGATCGCAACCGGTGAGATTCTCCGAACAGGAAATCTCACCGGTTTTTCATATGGTGCGCTCACACTCATGCTCTTCACATCCTTTCGCGTGTCATGAACTAAAGCGGTTTAGAATAATGCTGTTCCCTTGATATGTATATCCCTCAAACAAAGAAGTTGAATTTATGACGACCACCGCGATACCGAAGTCGGTCTCGGATTTCATGCAGCACATCACGGACCTGTGTGGCACCGAACACGCCGCCTGGGCCGAGAACTTCAATGCCTGCTTTGCCGACACCCTGACCACCACGGTCAAACGGCATGACGACGGCACCACATTCCTGCTTACCGGCGATATCCCGGCCATGTGGCTGCGTGATTCGACCGCGCAATTGCGCCCGTATCTGGCCCTTGCCGCCGAAGACAGCGATATTGCGAACCTGATCGCCGGTCTGATACGGCAACAGTTCCGCTACATCATCATCGACCCGTATGCGAATGCCTTCAACGAGGAACCGAACGGCGCCTCCTGGGACAAGGACGACCGGTCCGATTTCTCCAGCCCTTGGCTTTGGGAGCGCAAGTACGAGGTGGATTCGCTGTGCTACCCCATCCAGTTGGCTTGGATGCTGTATGCGAACACCGGCAACGCCGATCACTTCGATGCCGAATTCATCGCCGGCGTCAAGAAGATTCTTGACGTCTTCGAGACCGAGCAGCATCATGAACGCTCCCCGTATTTCTTCATCCGCGACACGGACATCCCCACCGAATCGCTGAGCAATAACGGCAAGGGGTCGCCGGTGGCGTACACCGGCATGACCTGGTCCGGCTTCCGCCCCAGCGACGACGCCTGCACCTACCACTATCTGGTGCCCTCGAACATGTTCGCCGCCGTGGTGATGGGCTATCTGGAACGCATCTTCGGCGGTGAGATTCTGGATGACGCCGATATCGCCGCCCGTGCCGGCGAGCTGCGCCGCACCATCACCGAAGGCATCGAAGCCCACGCCAAAACGACGAACCGCAATGGCGAGACGATTTACGCGTTCGAGACCGACGGCCTGGGTCACGTCAATATCATGGACGACAGCAATGTGCCCTCCTTGATGGCGGCCCCTTACTTGGGGTACTGCGCACCGGACGATCCGACGTATCTGGCGACCCGACGCACGCTGCTCAGCGACGAAAACCCGTACTATTACGAGGGCGAGTATCTCAAGGGCATCGGCTCACCGCACACCCCGCCGCGCTATGTGTGGCCGATCGCGCTGTCTATCGAGGCGATGACCAGCGACAGCAAGGACTTCAAGGCGCATATCCTCGACCGTCTTGTAGCCACCGACGCCGGTACACATCTCATGCACGAAGGCATCGACGTGGATGATCCGACCAAGTACACGCGCGAATGGTTCAGCTGGTCGAATATGATGTTCTGCGAACTGGTCATGGACTATTTCGACATTCGCGTGAAGCACTAAGACGTGCCCGCTGAATGCTCATTGCGCACCCACCGCATGTTCTCGTTAAGGAAAGGAACAATCATTATGACCAATAACCCACGGTATACGCTCGGCACCGAAGCCAACCGCATTTTCATGGCTTCCGAAACCTACGAGCTGCTGAAGTTCGGCAAGGGCTTCCCAGCGCCGGATGGCGGTTCCGGCTGGCTGAACGCCGACGGCACCCTCGACCCCTCCCACGGCGTCGAAACGTGGATCACCAGCCGTATGGCCCATGTGTATTCGATTGGTGCCATGCTCGGATACCCGGGTGCGGGCGAGCTGGCCGACGCGGCGCTCAAGGGATTGACCGGCATTCTGCATGACGACGAGCACGGCGGCTGGTATCCGCAGGTGTTCGCGGACGGCACCCATGCGCCGGGCAAGGTCTGCTATGCGCATGCCTTCGTGATTCTCGCCGCGTCCTCCGCCCTGCTGGCCGGACGGCCCGGCGCCAAGGAACTGCTCGACGAGGCGCTCGCCACATATGACGAGCATTTCTGGGACGACGAGATCGGCCTGGCCGTCGACACCTGGGACACGGCATTCACCGCACTCGACCCCTATCGGGGCCTGAACGCCAACATGCACACCACCGAGGCGTTCCTGGCCGTGGCCGACGCCACCGGGAACAACACCTATCGCGTCCGCGCCGGCCGCATCATCGATCATGTGATCGGCTGGGCGAAGCACAACGAGTGGCGCATCCCCGAACATTTCAAGTCCGATTGGTCGCTGGACCTCGAATGCAACGTCGACAAGAAGGATGATCAGTTCAAGCCGTACGGCGCCACGCCGGGGCACGGCATCGAATGGGCCCGTTTGATCACGCAGTGGGCGTTAAGCTCCTTCGCCAACCTTGACGGCGCACAGCCGTACGTCGACGCCGCCGAGCATCTGTTCGCGCGTGCCGTGGCCGACGCATGGAACGCCGACGGCACCGTGGGACTCGCCTACACGACCGACTGGAACGGCAAGCCCGTGGTCACCGATCGCATGCATTGGACGCTGGCCGAATCGTTGAACACTTCCGCCACGCTGTATGCGGCCACCGGCGAGGAGATGTACGCCAACTGGTACGCCACATTCGCCCAGTATGTCGATGAGCATGTCATCGACCACGAGGGCGGTTCCTGGTTCCATCAGCTTGACAAGAACAACCACGTGATCGGCACGGTCTGGCCGGGCAAGTCCGACCTGTACCACGCCTTCCAGTCCACGCTGATTCCGTTCTTGGACCCGGCCGTGTCCATTGCGACGGCCGTGAAGAACGCTGAATAATCGACAGCATCTAAGCCTCTATATCCTTTTTCTTCCTCTTTCTCAACGGCGTTGGCCCCCGTGGAATACGGGGGCCAACGCCGTACTGGTCGCATGTCATTGTCTGCAAGCCGATGCAATGACCGTTCTACGCCATGGTATCCATGGGCTTGGCGGTGCTGTCCCGAATCACCAGTTTCGGGGTGAGGATTCGCCGGTTGCCGCTCACCTGCTCTCCGGCAAGCACTTTGAGCAGCAGTTTGGCCACTTTGGCACCGTATTCGCTGGCATCACGATGCGCGGCGGTAATTGACGGATACGCCGCCTCACAAATGAAACTGTCTTCAAAACTGACAATGGCGGGCAGCCCATTCGGATAGACTTCCGCATGGCCCTCCCCCGCCTCCATCTGCCGAGCGGAATAATCTTCGGCCATGGCGTGAAGACTGGCCGCGGCGAGGATCTCCGTTTCATAGATGAACGCGGTAGGCGGCTTCGGTGAATGCAGCATCTCCAACGTGAGCATCGCGGCCTGTTCCGCAACAAAATCGGTGAATTCGATGTTGATGGATTCCAGCTTTCGCCGTTTGGCAAATGCGCGGAACGCCGCGACACGCCCCTGTGAATAATCCAGGTTCGGATCGCCGGAAAGATAGGCGATTCGGCGGTATCCCAATGACGACAAATGTTCGAGCACGGTTCCCATCGTGCGTGAATCATCGATGGACAGTGACGGCACATAATTGTTCGGGTCGGGTCCTCCGGCAAGCACTGCGCGCACACCCAGATTCTTCAACAATTCCGGGCGTGGATCATCGGCTCGCAAATCGACGAGGATAACGCCATCCACGCGCTTGCGCGACGCCCAATCCTTGTATACGCTCATCTCCTCGTTCAGGAATCGGCATGGGCGGTACAGCAAACCATAGCCTTTGGGGCTGAGCGAGGCGTGCACACCCGCCATGAAGTGCAGCATGAAGCTTTCATCCGTGAGCCCCTGCGTGGATCGTGCGGGGGCAAAGCCTATGGTCATGGTCTTCGAGGATCCCAGTGCTTGTGCGGCGTAGACCGGCGTCCAGCCGAGCCTGGCTGCAGCCTCTTTGACCCGACGTTTGGTTTCCGCGGAAACGCCGGGCCGATCATTGATGGCGAAGGATACCGCGGTCTGCGAGATGCCTAATTCATCTGCGATGTCTTTCAGGCTCACACGCTGCGTGCCGTCAGACGATGACGATGCCTCGCGAGCAGATCTCATGAACACTCCTTTTTACGACCGCATTGCGACTATTGCGATACGGTTGACGGCACCCCCGCATTGGGCCATATGCATCAACCGTGCGCTAACTCTTATGATATCTATAATGGGGGTGGTGACGTTTTGTTGGACTCCGGTGTCCTTGTTCTTTGATTATGCCATGAGTCCGAGCTCGCGTCTTCGTTTGGCGATGCTGGTGCCGAAAGTGAGTTTGATCCTCTCGTCCCGGTACCAGGTCATGTATGCGTCCAGTCGTTCGATGAACCCCTTGATGGTGACGCCGGCGAAGTCGCGCCCGTGGAAGAACTCCTGCTTGAGACGCCCGAAGAACCCCTCCGCGGCCGCGTTGTCCGGGGAGCAGCCCTTCACGCTCATCGACCGGGTCAGCTTGTGCTCCCCGCAGATGCGGATCCATCCGGGCCACAGGTAATGGCAGCCGCGGTCGGAGTGGATGATCGGATGCTCCCCGTCGCCGAGCGTGGAGCACGCGTCGCGGAGCATCCGGTTGGCCAGCTCGGCGTTCGGGCTCGTTCCGATCGTCCAGGAGACCGGCATCCCGTCGTAGCAGTCGATCACAGGCGACAGGTAGACCTTGCCCGCGGGGATGCGGAACTCCGTCAGGTCGGTCACCCACAACCGGTTCGGCCCCTCGGCGTGGAAGTCCCGGTTGACGAGGTTGTCCGGCGCCTCGCCGCCGATCTCGCCCTTGTACGAGCTGTAGCGGCGGGCCCGCTTGAGCAGGGGGACGAGCCCGTGCCGCGTCATGAGCCGCATGACGCGCTTCGCGGACACTCGTATGCCCATGCCCCGCAATTCCAGATGGACGCGCTTGTACCCGTAGCGCCGTCCGCTGTTCTCGAACGCCTCCCTCACCAGCCCCAGGAGGGACGCGTCCCGGTCCGGCCTGTTCATCGCGTTCAGCTGATGATAGTACGTGCTGCGCGCCAGGCCGACCCGGGCGAGCAGGCGTCCCACGGGGACGCCGTGCCCGGCGCCGATCGTCCTGACGAGGATCGTCTTCTCCCTATTGGTCAGGTTGTCCGGGTCTGCGCCCCGCTCTTTTCCCACCAATTCCACCGCCCCCTTGAGGATCGCCAGCTCGATCTCCGTCTCCCGTTTCTCCCGGCGGATCCGCTCCAGCTCGGCGCGCACACGGTCGCGCTCGGCAATCAGCCCGTCCAGATCCGACGCGTCGGGATCCGCCGCGCCATCATTCCCCTTCCCCGGCTTGTCTGGTGCCACTGGATCGTCCTCCGGTACCGGCTCGTGCAGCAGTTGACGCTTCCAGTTTCTCACGACCGACGCCTCCACGCCCACCTCGGCCGCGACCTGCCGCGACGTGACGCCGCCCGCGGCCAGGCGCGCCACCGCCATACGCCTGACCCCATCCGCCACCGGCCCGCGTCTGATCACGCGCTCCCCGGGCGCCAGCTCGTCGATCCACGCCGCCAGCACCTCATGGCTGGGATACCCCATCCGGCGCATCGTCCTGCTCAACCGCCTGCCATGCGTCAGGTAATGATCCACCGCAGCGCGCTTCTGCTCGTCCGTGTACCTCGCATAACGCTCGCCACGCCTCGAGGGAACCCCCGTACGCCGCTCCTCCAGCCACTCGCGATACCACATGAGCAACGCCCCCTTGCTGGGATAGCCCAACTCCCGGATCACGTCCGCCGCACTATGCTCGTAC
>ERZ1032357.14-NODE-14-length-59869-cov-37.381299_pt1 | contig 59869 bp, 52 predicted proteins | sample MGYA00517100_ERZ1032357 | MGnify/ENA primary metagenome ERZ1032357 (study PRJEB33719, sample SAMN04262589) | wastewater metagenome | biome: periurban shantytown; feature: animal feces; material: feces | host: Canis lupus familiaris | place: Peru: Lima | collected...
GGGCCACGGTCGCCACCACGGCCGCCAAAGCCACCGCGGCCGCCGCGGTCGCCGCCACGGCCACCGCGATCATCGTTGTCCAGGCCCATCTCGGTCAGCGGATCGATGAGCTTGTCCATGAGCGCGACGATGTCCTCGGCGTCCAGCTGGGACAGCTGCGGGACGAGTTTCTTGCGCTTGCCACCGATGGAAGCGGCGAGCTCCTCGGCGTTCTCGTTGGCGGAGACGAGGATGGCGCGCATGTCCTCCTCCTCGGGCATGATGCGGGTCACGGCGCCGACTTCCTCAGCCTCGCGCAGGATGCCGTCGAGTTCGCGAAGACGCATGCCGAGCAGGTCGGACATCTCCTTCTGCTCCATCTGGGGCTTGAGCTCGAGGAGCTTGAGGGCACGCATGAGCTCGCTGGCGCGGGCGGCGTCGGCCTCAGCCTCACGGCCCATGGCGAACTTGCGGTTGCGGAGCAGGCGAGCGGCGCGCTGCACCTTATCGAAAAGCTGGTCGTCCAGGCTGGGCTCCTCGGAAGCCTCCTCGGAAGCCTCCTCGGCGGTCTCCTCGACGACGTCCTCGGCCTCGACAGCATACTTAGCGTGCAGCGCTTTGGCCTCATCCATGGGATTCATGAGCTCAGAAACCACGGCGGCCTCCTCGGCCACGACGGCCTCGTCCTTGATCTCGTTCTCGTTCTCGATGTACTCGGACATTTCGTCCTCCTTCTGCGCCCTCGGACGCGTTCATTGGGGGCCTCGCCCCGGTGCCGGCGACCTCTATTTCCGCCTGGGCACCATCTCCACGCCTTCCGGCGTCTCATGCGGCACGCTCCATCTGAGCCTCGAATGCCGCCGTGCACCAGTGTACGCGCCGCGGAGCCGTTTCAATCGTGCGCTTTTGGTGGCACACACCTTTCGCATCCGCCTGAGACCATGACTCAAATCAACCGGCGCCGCGCTCGGCAAAGCGGAGCCAGATACCACCGCCCGTTCAAAGCATCGTGCGTACAATGTCGAAAAAAAAACGCGATGATAACGCTTCAATTTCGACATTACACGCACGGAAGACGTCGCTTAGTTGAGCACAAGTTGAGCACACAGAGATGTCGCGCAGCGATACGCGGGTGCCGTCGGCTATGCCAGATAGCGCTCCACATCCGCAACGCGCGCCTCACCGTCGCGGCGGCCTACTTGGTAGATTCGCTCCAGAATCTCGGGGTCCTTCACCGCGATCGGAGCCTTGACCGACTCGCTCGGGCGGATGACGAACGCCTTCCCATCGCGCTCGAGGCGGGTGACCTCCTCGAGCTGGGCGTTGTAGCGCTCATGGCGGTTGGCCAGCAACTCAACGAGCTTGGGGTACCTGCGCAGCGTCAAGCGCAGCAGCGGCATGAGCCCGTTCGGTTCTTTGACGAAGCCAGCCGGTTGCGTGAGGACGATGACGTTGCGATCGTACCCATGCGCCATCATCCATGCGGCCGGGATCGAGTCGGCGATGCCCCCGTCGAGCAACTTTCGGCCCCCAAGCTCGACGGGGCGCGCCAGCATCGGCACGGACGCGGAGGCGCGGATCCAGTCGAGGTCTTCCTCGTCGCCGCGCTCGATGTCGTGATATATGGGCTCACCCGTCTCGATGTCCGTGCAGACAGCAGTGAAGCGCATGGGGTTGCGCTGCAGCTCATCCGTATCGAAGGGGTCAAGTTCGAGGGGCACCGTTCGATATGCGAAGTCGATGCTATAGAGGTCACCGGTCCGGACGAGCGTCTTGAGGCCCGCGTAACGCGGATCGGCGCAAAAGCGCTTGTTGTAGCGGATCGCGCGCCCGATTTGCCTCGACTTGATGTTCACGCCGAATGCGGCGCCCGCGGAGACGCCCACGGCATGGTCGAACTCGATGCCATGTTCCATGAACACGTCGAGCACGCCGGCCGTGTACAGGCCGCGCATCCCGCCGCCCTCAAGAACAAGCCCCGCAGTCATTCCGCTCACGCTCCCATCGAATCAACATCGATGGAAATTCTACGCCTTCCATAAGGGGGCGTGAGGCGCGCGATGTGCCACCGCAGCCAATTATTCATGGAAGATGGGGTGCGCGATTCGCACCCGCCCCCAATTGCTCCGATGCGCGATCCGCACCCGCCCCCAATTGCTCAGCGCGGCGGAACGATGCAGTCGTAGCGGACGGCCTTGCCGGCGATGCTGTGGCTCGGCTTGGCCCCGGCGAGATGCGGGCCCTTCACCGGGCGCTTGATCACGATCTTGCGCGGGCGGGCTGACAGGGCGGCGTCCAATAGGGATTCCTCGTCCATCGGGTCGGTCGGGCATTCGAGCCCGTGAATGAGCTGGAACTTCTTCTTCACCGCCGCGCTCTTCGTGCGGCCAGGGAACATGGGGTCGAGGTAGACCACATCGGGCCGCGCTTCCGGTTCAGCGCCGAGCGCGCAGAGCGCGACGCGGCTGTCGCCCGCGACCAGCCTCATGCGGGCGACGATTGGGCCGAGAGCCCCATGTGCGGCGGCGCGCGTCAACGCGTCTTCCAACAGCACGGCGATCACAGGGTCGGCCTCGCAGAGCGTCACCTCGAAGCCCGCGGCGGCGAGCAGCAGGGAGTCCTCGCCGAGGCCCGCCGTCGCGTCGACCGCGCGCGGGTGCTCCACGCCCTTCACGCGCGCCGCCTTGACGAGCATCTCGCGCTGCAGCGCCCCCTGCTTGATGCGCGGGAGCATCTCGGTGAAATCGGGCTTGAGTTCCATGCCGTCGCGCAAGAGGGAGAGGCCATCGCGCGCGACCTTGAGATAGAGCCTGCCGGGCGCGGGCGCGAACCCATCGGCCAGCTCATCGCCCGCAGCAGTCGCCAGCACAGCCCCCAGACGCCCCGACAACACCTCGGCACGCGCGATCGATGCCGCATCCGTACAGAGGACCTCCACGGCGGCGCGGCTCTGTCGGCCGGCCCGCGTCATGCCCTATCCCCGCCCTTGACGGCGTCCGTCACGCGACGACGCGCCTTGCGAGGGTTGAGCGAGGAAGCGACGGCGGGAATATCGATATCCATGCCGAGCAGGATCTTCGCCATCCAGAAGTAAAAGAACAGGACCAGCAACGGAATGAGGCAGGAGGTCACGAGCATGACCGCCAGGGACTCGATGAACTGGTTGAGCGACTCTTGCGCGCCCTCGGCGGCGCTCGCGATGCCGCCGGTCACGGTGTCGATGGCTCCCTGGAAGAAGCCCAGGATGCCGTCCTCGTCCTTCTTGCCGCTTTCTGCCTCCGCCTCTGCCGCGCCCTCCGCAAGCGCCTCAGCCGACTCGACCGACTGCTGCAGGGAGGTATCGTACATGTCGTCGATCCGATCGGTCACCCACGAGCTCGTGGGGATCGCCAGGAGCAGCACCGCGCCGATCGCGGCGAATTTGAGTCCGAGACGCAGCGGGGCGGCGGACCAGCGCGCACGCCCGTACGCCCACACGAAGCCGATGATGCACGCGATCGCGAGCGGCAGCACGATGCCCAGCGCCACGCCGCTGAAGATGCTGATGAGGTACTTCTCCAAGAACAACGCGGCGAGCACGATGAGGAAGCCCGTGCTCAGGTCCATGAGCTTGTCCGCGATGGGCGACCCCGCGTCACCCGGGATGGCCGAGATGAGCGCCGAGGCGCCCGCGGACCCCGCCGTGAGCGTGAGCACGTTGTCGATCTTCTCATCGATGGTGGCGATCACCCCGGCATGCGCCTCGGGCGAGGAGAAATGCGGGGCGAGCCCGAACACGAGCACGGCGATGAGGGCGACGAGCGCCGCGGTGACGATGGCGCGCATGCGCGCATCGGGGCCGAACGTGCCGTCATCCCGGCAATCGATCGCCCGGTCGCCCATGGGCGCCGTGTCCCGCAAGCCGCCCTGCACTCGTTCGAGATCGTTCATAGTGAAACCTCGCAATCACGCGTCGTCGTCACCCGCCATTTTAGCAGTCGCCCCGCCTCCTTCCGGAAAGCGGGGCGACCGCCATGAACGCGCCGATGCGCGACGATATGGACCGGGGTTACGCGCGGTCGGCGATCTCGAGGACGAATCGCTCGGTCTTCTCCCACCCGATGCACGGGTCGGTGATCGACTTGCCGTACACGCCGCCGTCGACGGGCTGGTTGCCGTCCTCCAGGTAGCTCTCCACCATGAAGCCGCGGACGATACCGTCGATGGCCTCGTTGCGGCGGCAGGAGTCGAGCACCTCCTTGGCGATGCGCAGCTGCTCGAGCGGGCGCTTGCCGGAGTTGTCATGGTTGCAGTCGATCACCACGCCGGGATTGGCGTAGCCCGCCTCGAGCGTATAGCGCTCGGCGAGGCGCTCGAGGTGCTCGTAGTGGTAGTTGGGGTAGGTGCGCCCATCGAGGCCGATGTACCCGCGCAGCACGGCGTGGGCGAGCGGGTTGCCGGGCGTCTCGACCTCCCAGTTGCGATAGATGAAGCCCTGCTCTGCCTGGGCGGCGTAGATGGAGTTGAGCATGACGCTCGTGGAGCCGGCGGTGGGGTTCTTCATGCCCACGGGCACCGAGATGCCGGAGGCGACCAAGCGATGCTCTTGGTTCTCCACCGAGCGCGCGCCCACCGCCACGTAGGACAGCAGGTCGACGAGGTACTGGTAGTTCGTCGGGTAGAGCATCTCATCGGCGGTGAAGAAACCGGTCTCCTCGATCACGCGCAGATGCATGCGGCGGATCGCCTTGACGCCCTCGAGCAGGTCGTCGCCGGCCTCCGGGTCGGGGTTGTGGAGCAGGCCCTTGTAGCCGGTGCCCTTGGTACGCGGCTTGTTGGTGTAGACGCGCGGGATGATGACCAGGCGGTCGCTCACGCGCTCCTGCAGTGCGGCGAGGCGGGTCATGTAGTCGAGCACGGAGTCCTCGCGGTCGGCCGAGCAGGGGCCGATGATGAGCACGCGGCGGTCATCCTCGCCGCGGAAAATCGCAGCGACCTCCGCGTCGAAGGCGCGCTTGGCCTCGGCCAGGTCGGAACGGAGGGGCATCTCCTCGCGGATGTCCTTGGGGATGGGAAGCAGGCGCTTGAAATGCATGGGCATGGAGGCTCCTTACGGGTCGCGCGGCGGTCGGGGCGGCGGCGCCGGACGATGCGTGATGGGCGGGGCATCGGATGGCGCGGGTCGGCGGGAACCGGGTCGCCGGGCGACCGCATCTGGCGGTCAGGTTCTTTGGGGAGATTATCGCGCCCGCGACGCGAAGACGGGCTGTTGATGAAACGATTTAACCTGCGCGTCATGTGCGGCGGTTGGCGCGCCAGATATGCCATAGCCCGCGGAGAGTGAGCGCCTCGTCGACGGTCGCGTCGTGAGCGATCAAGGCGGACACCTGCAAAGCCCCGTCTCCCGTCAACACAACGGGGGCCTCGCACCCAAGCTCCCCCATAACGGCGTCCAGCAGACCGTCGATGCGCGCCGCCTCGCCCAGCACCACGCCGGACTGCATCGCCGCGCGCGTGCTGCGCCCGATCACGCGCTCCGGGGCGCGCAGCTCGATCATGGGCAGGCGCGCGGCAGCCGCGGTGAGAGAGCGGGCGCCCAAGGCGACCCCGGGCGCGATGATGCCGCCCGCGAAAGCGCCGGATTCATCCACCACCTCGATGTTGGTGGTCGTCCCCAAATCGACCACCACGACCGGGGACCCGTACGCCTCGCGCGCGGCGACGGCGTCTGCCACGCGGTCGGAGCCGACCTCGGAGGGATCGTCGTAGCGCATGCGAATGCCCGTCTTGAGCCCCGGTCCGACCACATAGGGACGGACGCCGCACAGCTTGCCGAGCGCCGAGCGCCACACATCCCCCAAACTCGGCACCACGCAGGACAAGATGGCGGAGGCGGGATCCGGGGTGTCGAGCATGTCGAGTGCGCGGGCGGCCTGGGCCCATGCCTCGTCCGCCGTGAGGCGGTCGGCCGTCGCGACCTCCCATGTGCCGACCAGCTCACCCTCGGCGAACACGCCGAACTTGGTGACGGTGTTGCCGACGTCGACCGCCAGCAGGTCGCAGTTCACGCCCTCGCCCATGTTCCCTCCGTATTTCTCCGCTCGCGTTCGCTCATTCGAGCTTACACTATAGCGGTCCTAATGCCGTAACCCGACTTCCCGCATGAGGGGGAGCGGATATACGAAGGAGCTACAAATGAGTTCTCTGAACGAGCGCGCGCTGTGGCGCGGGCAGCCCTGCGCCGTCGGCGCGTGGCGCGGGCAGATCAGTGCCGCCGGTATTCTCATCGGCTGCATCGGCTGCATCATCATCACGGCATCTTCCGTTTACACGGCCCTCAAGATGGGCGCCCTGCCCTGGCCGACCATCTTCACCTCGATCACCGCGCTGGTCCTGCTGCGCGCGGCGGGCCGCACGAGCCTGAACGAGGCGAACGTGACCCAGATCATCATGTCCGCGGGCTCCATGGTCGCCGGCGGACTGGCCTTCACCATCCCCGGCGTATGGATGCTCGGGCTCGACGCGGAGCTGAGCTGGATCGAGATCGGCGGCGTGGCACTTGCCGGCACGCTTCTCGGCCTGGTATGCACGGCGCTGATCCGCCGCCGCTTCGTCGAGGAATCCGATCTCGAATATCCCATCGGCACCGCCGCCGCGGAGACGCTCATGGCGAGCCGCGCGGGCGGTGCCACGGGCAAGCGGCTCTTCGGGTCCATGGCGGCAGCCGGCGCCTGGTGCGCCCTGCGCGACGTGGCGGGCGTCGTCCCCGCCATGATCGGGGCGCTGCCCATACCCGGCGTGGCCTTCGGCATCTACAACTCGCCCATGCTGCTGTCGGTGGGATTCCTGGTGGGCGGCGGCGCCGTGGCGTTTTGGCTGGCAGGCGGGCTCATCGCGAACTTCGGCATCATCGTGGGCGGAAGCTCCGCGGGGCTCTGGAACGTCGCGACCGCCCAGGGCATCGTGGCGAGCCTCGGCATGGGCCTCATGATGGGCTCGGGCATCGGCGTCGTGGTGCGCGACATCCTTCCCGGCGCGATTCGGGGCGCCCGCGCGAAAGCGCACGGCATCCGCGCCGTAAGCGCCGCCGACGGGGATGGCGCCGGGGTGCGCCGGGGCCTCGGCAGACTCGATGCGGGCGCGCTCGCGTTGCTCGTCGCCGCGGCAGCGCTGCTCATCTGCCTCGTGCTCGCCCTCTCCCCGCTCGCATGCATCGTCGTGGTCGCCCTCGCGTTCGTCACCACCATCATGAGCGCGCAGTCGGTTGGCCAGACGGGCATCGACCCCATGGAGATCTTCGGGCTCATCGTGCTGCTCATCGTCGCGGCGATGGGCGAATCCGACCAGGTCGGGCTCTTCTTCGTCGCCGGCGTCGTCGCGGTGGCGTGCGGGCTCGCGGGCGACGTCATGAGCGATTTCAAGACCGGCAAGATCTTGGGCACCGACCCGCGCGCCATGTGGGTCGGCCAGGCCGTCGGCGCCCTGCTCGGCACCGTGGTGTCCGTCGGCGTGATGTGCGCCCTGCTCAACGCCTACGGCGCCGAGGCGTTCGGCCCCGGGAGGCTCTTCGTGTCCGCCCAGGCGAGCGTCGTGGCGACCATGGTGTCGGGCATCCCCAGCGTCGGGGCATTCGGAATCGGACTTGCCGCAGGGGTCGCCCTGTATTGCCTCGGCATCCCGTCCATGATGCTCGGGCTCGGCGTGTACCTGCCGTTCTACATGACGCTCTCCGCCTCGCTCGGCGCGTTGGCGAAGGTCGCCTACGACCGCGTCGCCGCAAGGCGCCATGGGCGAGGTTCTGCCGACGCGGCGGCAGAAAGCGCCGGCGAGACGGAGACCTCCCATGAGGAATCCGGCATCATCGTCGCCTCCGGCGTGCTTGGAGGCGAATCGGTCGTCGGCGTGATCATCGCGCTCGCGTCCGTGGCGACGGGCCTTCTGGGGTAGCCGCCCCGCGCTGAAAATCGCGCGGCGGCGAACCTTCGCGCCCTCATGGGTCGATTCCGGGCCGTCCACCGAGGAGCCGACCTCAGTGGATGGCCCTCGTCTTATGCTTGAGGGCGTCTGAGCGCACCGCCCGGCACCGGGGCCACCCGGCCAACACGACTCTTGGCCGATATGCACGACCCTTCCCCAGTCCCGGGCGATGCGCCCTTTTGCGGCTGTCCTCGTGAAAGGTACGTGCCATGTGGGTTTTCGACACCACGCTCTATCAGATCTATCCGCTCGGCATGCTCGGCTGCCCCTTCGATGCGCCGGCGTTGGGAGATGACGGGGCGATCCTGCGCGAGCGAGGGCTCCACCGCGTGCGCTCCCTCATCGAATGGGCTCCTTACCTGGAAGAACTCGGCGTGGGAGCGATTCTGCTCAACCCGGTGTTCTCCTCCGACACGCACGGCTACAACACGCGCAACCTGCGCGAGATCGACTGCCGCCTCGGCACGAACGAGGACTTCGCGAACGTGGTGGACGCCCTGCACGCCCGAGGCGTGCGCGTGATCGTGGACGCGGTGTTCAACCACGTGGGCCGCAACTTCTGGGCGTTTCGCGACGTGCGCGAACGCAAATGGGACTCGCCGTACAAGGATTGGTTCCATATCAACTTCGACGGCGACACGCATTTCGGCGACGGCTTTTGGTACGAGGGCTGGGAGGGAAACCAGGACCTCGTGAAGCTCAACCTGCGCAATCCCGAAGTGGTGGGCTACCTGCTCGACACGGTGCGCATGTGGAAGCGCGACCTGGACGTGGACGGCCTGCGGTTGGATGTCGCCTACTGCCTCGACCGAGATTTCGTGCGCACGCTGCGCGGTCTCGCGAACGAGCTGGGAGCGGAACCGCGCTTCGACGGCGCCCCCGGAGACGGCTTCCCGCTCATCGGCGAGGTGCTGTTCGGCGACTACAACCTCATCGTGAACGATGAGATGCTCGATTCCTGCACGAATTACGAGTGCTACAAGGGGCTATATTCGAGCTTCAACTCCATGAACATGTTCGAGATCGCCCATTCTCTGCACCGCCAGTTCGGCGGCGACCCGTGGTGCATCTACCGTGGCAAGCACCTGGTGAATTTCGCCGACAACCACGACGTCTCGCGCCTTGCGAGCATCCTCACCGATACGCGCCACCTCGCTCCGGCATACGGTGTCTTGTTCGGTATGCCGGGCATCCCGTGCCTGTATTACGGTAGCGAGTGGGGGCAGCTGGGCACGAAGGGGACCGGCTACTTGGCCGATGTGGAGCTGCGCCCCGCCATCGGCGCGCCCGCGGTCGAGGCGCTCGACGCCCCGGCCGTCGGGTGGGACGCAGGCACGGGCCCCAACGAGCTCACGGCTCTCATCAACCGGCTCAACCACGTGCGCCGCGGGTCGCGGGCGCTGTGCCACGGAGACTATCGCAACGTCGTGATCACCAACAGACAGCTGCTGTTCGAACGTTGCGTCGGTGCGACGGACGGAGCGGCAGGCGAGCGTGTGCTCGTGGCCGTGAATGCGGATGACGCGCCGTTCACTTTCAACGATGGCTGTCTACAAGGATCATTCGATGTCCTCGTCTCGTACGAGGCGGGCTCCCCAACTGCGAGCGCCGCACCGTCCGCGACCTCACCCGGCACACGTCCTGAGCACGATGGCGAACAACCCGCAAGCGGGGCAGACGTGCGCTCCGAGCCCGATACCGGGCAACACGCAGCCGCAGCCGAGGACGATGCGCACCCCAAGCCTAGCGCTAACGCCAGGCTCGACCTTCACGGGACGCTGGAAATCCCGCCCTTCGGCATTTTGTACCTCCGCCATGCGTGAAAAGCCTTGCCCCAAGGAACGAAACTGCCCTTAGGAAAAGAAGTTGAGCTTTTTCGTATCGATTTTAGGAACGGCGAGGTATGCCGTTCGTTTCGATTCATAAAAGCACAGGTCAGAATCAATCGGAACCGTCTTGTACTCGCAAATTCCGATTTCCGATACGAAAAAACTCGAGAACTCATCTGCGAGGCCCGAAATTGCGGCGGAACGCGAGCATCTAACGTGTACGGCAACGCGCGCAACGCGCAGCCAGGGGGACGCACCCGTATCAGGCACGCAAAATGCGCCCGCACCTAACGCGCCGCGCGTTTCCAATGTACAAAAATGCGCGTGCCCCCCAAATGCCGTATGTCGCTAAACGCTACCGATCCATACGCCCCTCGACCATGGTGAGGGAGATCTTCTTGCGGGCGCGATCCACGCCGGTGACCCACACGGTCACGGTGTCGCCGACGGCTACGACCTCGCTGGGATGCTTCACGAAGCGATCGGCCAGTTTGGAGATGTGGACCAGGCCATCCTGGTGCACGCCGATGTCCACGAACGCGCCGAAGTCGACCACGTTGCGCACGGTGCCCTTGAGCTCCATGCCCACCTCGAGGTCCTCGATGCTGCGCGCCGCCTGGGAGAACACGACCTCCGGGGCGTCGTCGCGCGGGTCGCGGCCGGGCTTCTCGAGCTCCGCCACGATGTCGCGCAGGGTGGGGACACCGCAGCCGAGCTCGGCCGCGACCGCACCCAAGTTGCCGATCTTTGAGCCGATGCCGGGCACACCGCCGGACGCCAGCGCGCTCGGCGCAACACCCGCGCGGCGTAGCAGCTCGCCCGCGATCTCATAGCTCTCGGGGTGCACGCTCGTGGCGTCGAGCGGGTTCTTACCTCCGGTGATACGCATGAAGCCCGCCGCGTTGAGATACGCCTTGGGTCCGAGCTTGGGAACCTTCTTGAGCTGGCGGCGATCGGTGAACGCGCCGTTCTCCTCACGGTAGGCGACGATATTCTTGGCGACCGCCGGCGTGATGCCGGAGACGTACCCCAGCAGGCTCGCGCTCGCGGTGTTCACGTCGACGCCCACGCGGTTGACCACGTTCTCGACCACGTTGCCCAGCGCGCGGCCGAGCTCGCCCTGGTCGAGGTCGTGCTGGTACTGGCCAACGCCGATGGACTGGGGCGGGATCTTGACCAGTTCCGCCAACGGGTCCTGCAGGCGGCGGCCCAGGCTCATCGCGCCGCGCGTGGTCACGTCGAGGTCGGGGTATTCCTCACTCGCCAGCTTGGAGGCCGAGTACACCGACGCGCCCGCCTCGTTCACGATGGTGTAGCGCAGCTCGGGTGCGGACTCGGCGATGAACGCCGCCACAACCTCCTCGGTCTCGCGGCTCGCCGTGCCGTTGCCCACCACGATGGTGTTGATGCGGTGCTTGCGCGTGAGGCGCAGCAGCTCGCGCTTGGTTCCCGCGACATCGCGTCGCGGGGGCGTGGGGTACAGGATGGTGTGGTCGAGGAGCTTGCCGTACTCGTCCAGCACGGCGACCTTACAGCCCGCCCGGTAACCGGGGTCGAGCGCGATCACGCGGGCACCACGGACGGGACGCTGCTGCAGCAGGCCCTCGGTGTTCTTGGCGAAGACCTTGATGGCGTCCTCCTGCGCGCGCATGGTGAGGTCCACGCGCAGCTCGCGCTCGAGCGAGGGTGCCATGAGGCGCTTGTATCCGTCGGCGATGGCGGCGTCGAGCTCCCCCGCGAACGGCCCGCGACGACGCGGGTACCGGCGCTGCAGGCGCTCGGCCGCGGCCTCACCGTCCACGCGCACGCGCACGCGCAGCTTGCCCTCACGCTCACCGCGATTGATGGCGAGGATACGGTGGTTGGGGATGGACCGGGCCGCCTCGGAGAACTCGTAATAGGGCTCGTACGCGGTCTTCTCGTCCACATCGACGGCCTCCGACTCGATGGCGGCCGTCTTATGAGTGTACTCGCGCAGGTCCGCCGTGTTCTCGGGATCCTCCGCCACGAGCTCCGCCACGATGTCGCGCGCGCCGGCGAGCGCCGCCTCCGCCGTGGCGAAGCCGCCCTCGGCGTTGACGTAGCCCGCGGCCGCCGCGAGCGGACCCTCCCCCTGCACGGGCTGCATGAGAATGAGGTTCGCGAGCGGCTCGAGGCCTGCATCGCGCGCCTTCGACGCGCGGGTGGCGCGCTTTTTACGAAACGGCTTGTAGAGGTCCTCCACGCGCTGCAACGTCGGCGCCTCTTCGATGCTCGAGCGCAGCTCGTCCGTAAGCTTGCCCTGGCCGTCGATCACCGCAATGACATCGGACTTGCGCTGCTCGAGGTTGCGCAGGTAGGAAAGGCGGTCGTCGAGCGCACGCAGCGCGACGTCGTCCATGCCGCCCGTCGCCTCCTTGCGGTAGCGGGCGATGAAGGGGATCGTCGCGCCCTCATCGATGAGGGAGATGACCGCCTCGACGCGCGCGACCGGCTGCCCCAGCTCGGCGGCGAGCGCGGACACGATGCGCTTGTTCATGGCGGCGATGTCCTCCGAGGTGGGTTCTGCGCGCCGCGCTGCCGGGGCATCCGCCAAGTCATCGGCCGTGAGGGAGCCTGCGGAACCCAAGGGGCGCATCGCGCCCGCCGTTCTTGCAGCCGATGCAGCAAGCGCTGCGGGCGCGACGGATGCAGCGGACGCGACGACAGGGCGCGCCCCAGTCGATGATTCGGGTGCAACGCCGGACCCAGACGGCATTGGGACGGGCTCGGCTCGTCCCGAATCAACCTGTGCCGTGGCGACCACATCCTTGCGCACGCCGCTCCCTTCGGGGCTCAGCGCGGCGACCATGTTCATGATGGCGGCAACGTCGACGTTGTTCGAATCTGCCATACGACAACTCTCCCATCAAAATCGGTTAGGCACTCCATCCTACCCGACCACGCGGACAGCACACGCAATCACTATGCACCGAGCGGCGTCCCGCAACCGCTCGACACCCCGCGACCGCTCTGGGCATCGGGGCGCTCTGCCCGGCACGCCGAAACGCCTCGCCCACGCATCGAGCCACTTCACCCATGTGCACAGGCCTATCCATGCGCCGCACGTCGAGACGCACCGTCTGAACAACCTGCGCTCTGCTATGCTTAGCAGGGAAAATAACCTAAACGAAAGGCCCGCGCGGAATGCATCGCGTCCTATTCATCTGCCACGGCAATATTTGACTAAAGGAGCAAACCGCCTCGTAAATGAGTGGTTTGCCCTTTTCATCTTGCTGCTATGCAACTTTTTCACAACTTTTGAGTGCTGGAATTCGCCCCTAGCCGCGTCTTTTAGCCATCGCATCCCGCAGCGCCCGAAGCACTTCGATTGCCACGGGCAGCTCGTCGACCTCGAACGAATCCAGGATCTCTCGCACCTCTAACGAAAGCGTCGACTTATCAGGCCTCGGCTCGTCGGACAGCAGCGCGTCGGCGCCGACCGAAAGCTCCTCGGCAATCTTCGATAGCACGGGCAGGCTCAGCTTAGTGTTTCCGGTCTCGATATGGCTCATATGCGTGACGGAGATGCCGACCTTTCCTGCCAGCGCCTCCTGCGACATCCCGCAGGCCTTACGGTACCGCCGTATGCGTTGGCCTATTTCGAAATACTTCACACTATCACCGCCCATACGAATCAATCTGACTTGAATCGTATGGGCATTTTTCTGCAAGTATAATAAACTGTAAGGGCTAATTATTGCCTATGTAGTTCAATTATGAGCAATAGTCAGCATTCCGAAAACGGGTGCGCCGAAGGCGCACCCGCATATCGAGGAGAAGGGTAAAGACTGTGGGGGAACAGACGGCAGATCTGCTGTCGGGAATCACGACCGCGCACGACCTGATGCATCGCGTGGTCAATCTGCAAAATCGCATCAACCAACTGACCACGCAGTTCTCGCAAAAGACAGCAAGGAAGACCAAGCGGCATCCCGTGCTCTATGCCATAGCCGGTTTCCTCATCGCCTTCACGCTCATCACGAGCACGCCGCTCTGCGCGCTCACGTATCTGTTCTCCCTCCCGTTCTACGCGACCGGAGGACCGGACCTCCAAAGGGATGTCTGGAATGCCATAAACCTGATCGTCTCCGCCGTCATCGGCGTGGTCCTCTACCTGGTCATCGCCAAGGCGGCCGACACGTCTCGCGCCCGCCGCAACGTCTATATCGACAACAACAACGCCGTGGTCGACGCAAATAACCAGGCGCTCGCGCAGAGCATCAAGCAAACCAAGCAGGAGATCTTCACCGTGTAGCAACGTTGGGCGGCAGAGGTCGCGCCGTGGTACCCCATGGACTATGACAACACCGCAGCCATCGACTTCTTCCTCTCCGCCGTGCGCAACCATCGCGCCACCACTGTGCAGGAGATGGTGAACCTCTACGAGGCCGAGATGGACCAGCGACGCATGGAGGCGGGGCAGCAGGAGATGCTCAACCAGCAGCGCATCGGCAACATGCTCCAGATCGGCAACCTCTTTATGCAGGGGCAGATTCTCAACCAGGCCCAGCAGATCAACGCGAACACCGCAAGCACGAGCAGGAACGTCGATTGGATCGCGCGCGATGTGTTCGGCAAACGCAACGGACTGTAACCGGCCGATTTAACGAAAACGTAAACCCAAAAGAAAGGAAAAGGGAAGATGAAATCAACGACATGGAAAAGAGGGGTGATGACCCTCGCGGGCGTGTTCGCCCTGTGCGTAGCACTACTGTCCGGCGCGCGCGGCGCCTATGCCGAGGAAATCAGCGGCAACGGCTGGACGCTCAACGAAGGCGTGCTCACGTTGACGGCGGACATCCCCACGGCAACCACATATGACTGGACGCAGTACGCCTCGCAGATCACAGAGGTCAAGGTTGCCGAGGGCGTCACGGAAATCCCCGGCACCGCGTTCGCCTCATACGGTAGCGTCCAGTACAGCAACCTGCATAAGGTGACGCTGTCCTCCACGGTGAAGACCATCAGGATCTCCGCATTCGCGGACAACCCTAGCCTCACCGAGGTCCATCTGAACGATGGGCTGGAGCGCGTGTGGAACTGCGCATTCCAGAATGCGGGATTCACCGAGATCAAGCTGCCCGCAAACGTCGACTGGTATTCCGATGTCTTCGTCTACTGCAAGAAGCTCACCTCGGTGACCATTCCCTCCGGTTCCACATGGGGCGGCGGCGGCAACGCGCAGTTCTACGGCTGCACCAGCCTTGAGAACGTGCATGTCGAGGAGGGCGTGACCGAGATCCCAGACCAGTTCCTCAACCAATGCGACAGCCTCAAGAATGTCTGGATCCCCAAATCCGTCACGGCCATCCATTCGACGCCCATTCTCAACTGCCGCATCATCGGCTACAAGGGGACCGAGGCGGAGCGCTATGCGAAGTGGCGTCAGGAGGTCGGCGTGAACACCGTTGAGTTCCATGCCATCGACGGCGACGCGCACGAAGGTACTTGGAAGGTCACGGCCCCCGCGACCTGCACCGCGCCCGGGCAGGAGCAGCTGACATGCGATATCTGCGGGGCCGTCCAGACGCGCGAGATCGCGGCGACCGACCACACATGGGACAAGGGCACCGTGACTACCGAGCCCACCGCGACGAAGGAGGGCGTGCGCACCTACACCTGCACCAAATGCGGTGCCACCAAGACCGAGACCGTCGCCGCCCTCGGGACGTCAACCGAGCAGAAAAAGCAAGCGCAGGCAAACGGCTCGAATGGCTCGAACGCAAAAACCGATGCCAAGAACGGCGAGCTGCCCAAGACGGGTGACAACATCCTCCCCTTCCTCGCAACGCTCGCAGTATCCTTGGCGCTCATCTCGGCCGGCGTCTTCATGGAGCGCATGCGCGCCTCAGAGTAATTTCTCAAGAGCGAACAGACATCACGGAGGAAGGAAGCGGGATAAGAGATGGCTGACAGATCCGGCAAAAAGAAGCGGGCGGCACTGTGGGTGGCGATAGGTATCGCGGCGGTGGTCGCCATCTGCTGCGGAGGCGCCTATCTATATCTCTCTGCGCAGGTGTCCAAGACCTACGGCGTTCCCCTCGTCGTAAACGCCGAAGGGCTTGACACGCGAAAGGGCACGAAGATCACCATCCATGCCACCGGAAAGGACTCCTCGGGCAACAGTGTGGACAGCGTGTTCCACGCGGGGTCGGACTCTTCGGACATCGCCCTCAGGCCGGGAGATTACCGCCTTGCGATCGAGGCGTCACCCATCGCGGCGGACGGAACCATCTACGACACCAAGGGCGCGTCCACGAAGGTCAGCATCGACAAGGACGGCAAAGTCAACGTCAAGAAGGAAATCACCATCAAGCCTGTCCCCGCAGAAGAGGTGACGGACGCGCAGATCGATGCGGCATATAAGGCAGCAAAGGACAGCGGCATAAGCTTGTCAAAGCTCGACAAGCTCAAAGAGAAGGCACAAAAGCGCAGGGACGACGCCGTGGCAGCCAAGAAGGCCGAGGAAGAGAAAAAGACCGACGAGGCGAATAAGAGCACCGAGGCGAGCACTTCCGAGAGCGAGCAGACGTCAACGGACCAGGCATCCAGCGGTGGCCATTCGTTCACGACCGACTACTTCTACGTGGACGTGCCGTCCGATTGGAAGCAGAACGAGTGGAGCGTGACCCAGCTAGACGACCACACGTGGCAGATTTCGCACAAACCGGCCAACGACTACGGCGGCGCAATCTGCATCGCCGTTGCGAAAGATAACCCGTGGCCGGTATACGGCACGCAGGAACTCGGCGCGACCGGCACCGGACTGAACGTATATGTCGGCAACGGGGCGGGAGACGGCCTGGAGAAGTATCTGACGATCGGGCTCACCAAGTCATGGGACCCGAACGATCCCAACTCCGTCCGCGGCGACGGCATGACGAACTCCCAATTCCAGGATCAGCTCAACGCGAGAGAGTGGCTCAAGACACAGCAGGAAAGCCAACAACAACAATAAGTTGCATAGGGACAAGCCGAACGGCTCCGGAATCTTTACCGGGGCAGTCGTTCGACTTGCCCCCTTCCCATCAAAGCCGACGGGAAAGCATCGAGCAACAAGCTAAATCGACAAAGCAAGCGAACGCAAAAGGAGAAAACAACCATGAAGCAGTACACGAGGAGAGACGCGCTCAAGCTATTCGGTATCGGGACGGTTGCCGTCGCGGGCCTTGGGCTGGCTGGATGTAGCGGTTCAGGCGAAGGCGTCAAGAACGCGAGCGAGCCCGTGCCTGCTTCGCAGGCTTTCGGCCAGGCGGGCGTGTGGATGGTCTACGACGGCGACAAGCAGATAGGAAAGGACGTGGCAATCGAGGAAGTCCTATCCTTCGACGGGAGCGGCAACGTTGCGAGCTACCAGTGCAAGAGCCTGACCTTCGGCGACCTCGACGGTCTGTCCGACGATGAAATCGTCGAGCTGACGAAGCAGCAGGACGAAGCAGCCTTCAATGCTGCGAAGCAGGCGGCAATCGATGCTACCGATGAAGCTATCCAAGCGTGGCAGCAATGCTATGACACATTGAAGGCAGAGGCGGACGCCGGTACGTACGATTCGATAGACTACTACGGAGACTATGGCATCGAGAATGTGCCCGAGGAAGACCGAGCCCAGGTCGTCGAGACGTACCAGACCACGTTGGACAACACACAGGATGCTCTCGACGCTGCAAACAAAGGACAGGCATTCAATGAAGCTGCCGCTTATCAAGAACCCGAGGCGAAGCCCTATACGCTCCGTCTCGAAACAGATGGCAGCGGTAATGCGGCGGCGAACGAGTCGCTTGTTTTCCAGCTCGCAAAGTTCTCCTTCTACCAAGCAAACATCAATGCGGATGAAAACGATCTAACAAGCGACAGAACACGCTTTCGCATTTTAAATGACTACGGCTGGGACAATAATGCCGAGATTCCCGACAGCGCGGTCAGCTCGACCAAAAAGTCCATCGAACTCTGCTCACCCACCTACTCGACCACCCAGACCGTCTATGGCACGACCTTCGGCGGTTACTCCGGCCTCGCCACCGTCGTGAACGAGGGGCACGCGGGCTTCACGTGGAACACCCCTGATGCCGAAGGGATAGAGGTGGACTAGGTAATCGATACGCACGGATATAGCCCGATGGCAGCTCGGGCTATATCCGTGAAATAGAAAGGAGCAAACATGGAGGAACAGGCAAATTTGTTGCCAGGCGTTGCCACGGCGCACGATTTGATGCATAGGGTGGTTGACCTTCAGGGACGAATCAACCAACTCACCACTCAGTTTGCCACCAAGACGGAAAAGAAGACTAAAAGGCACCCTGTTCTCTATGCAATCGGGGGCTTCCTTATCGCGTTCACGCTTATCACGAGCACGCCACTTAAGGTGATAACGTATCTCCCCACCCTTCCGTTCTTCTCGATGGGAGGCACGGAGCTTCAATTGGCGGTCTGGAATATCGTGAACCTCATCGTCTCAGCTATCATCGGTGCGATTCTATACAAGGTCATAGCGAAGACAGCGGACAAAAGCCGCTCCCAGAAAAATGCCGCGATTGACCAAAGCAACCAACGAGTTGAAGCCAACAACCAGGCCCTAGCCCAGAGCATCGAGCAAACCAAGCAGGAGATTTTCGCCGTACAGCAGCAATGGGCTTCGCAGGTCGCCCCGTGGTACCCCATGGATTACGACAGCATCGAAGCCGTGGATTTCTTCCTTGCTGCCGTGCGCAACCATCGCGCCACCACCGTACAGGAGATGGTCAACCTCTACGAGACCGAGATGCACCAGCGCCGCATGGAAGCGGGCCAGCAGCAGATTCTCAACCAGCAGCGCATCGGCAACATGCTGCAAATAGGCAACCTGTTCATGCAGGGGCAGATTCTCAATCAGGCCCAGCAGATTAACGCGAACACCGCCAGTGCGAGCGGCAACCTCGACTGGATGGCTCGCGCGATGGGAAAGCGCTAAGTAATGACGCGGTTGACATAACGAGGTAACTCGAAACCACCATGAAAGAAAGGGGGATGGATAATGAACGGATTATCCCAGTGGGCGCGCTCGCATAAGCCCCAAGTCGCAGCGATAGCCGTTGCGATCGTTGTTGCGATCGTTGTTGCGATCGTTGTTGCGATAGCCGTGGCAAGTGGAGCGTTCGCAACGTCCGAGCAACAACCAGAACAGCAGGAGTCAAGAACTGTCGATGTGACCCTCAACGTCACGGCCGACAACGGTTGGGACGAGAACTCCACGCCCGCCATCGCCCATATCGAGGGCAACGATGTGGACTTCTACCACGCGGTGACCCCTGATGCCGATGGCAACAAGGGCACTTCCACGGTCGAACTCGCCGAGGGCGACTACACTGTGAGCTTCGTCAGCCCCGTCAACTCCGACGGTTCCGCATTCGACATCTACGACACGGGCGCTCCCGTCGACATCACCGTCGACGCCGACGCGAAGACTGCACCTGCCATCAACTGCCCTATGGCGCAGATTCCCGCCGACCAAGTCACGGACGAGATGCTCGCGAACATCGTCAACAAGACCAAGGACGCCATCGAGAACGGCGACGAGACCTTGAAGGGCGATGCGGGCACCGGCATCCTCGACAAGCTCGACGGCAACGTCGCCAAGAACCCGAACGCGAGCGACAAGACCAAGCAGGAGGCAACTGACGCCGACAAGGAAGTCGATGTCAACAAGGAGCCTGCCCAGACGACCCCGTCTGCCAAGACCGACAACGCCAAGACTGACAACAACGCTGGTTCTCAGTCTTCCAACAACGGTTCTTCGAACTCTTGTTCGGCTTCCAGCAAGCCTTCCAAGCCCGCCCACACGCACACTTGGGTGAACCATACGGCTACCCGCCAGGTCTGGGTGAGCAACTGGGTTGATGTGCCTGACTACGAGACCAAGACAATCTATGGCGGACAACTCTACACGGAACAACCTGACGGAACATGGCTCAGCAACGGAGAGACGTACTGGTTCTACACCGATGCCGACTTCGAAGCATTCAAGAACCTTATCGTCGAAAAGATGAAGACCGAAGGGTATTGCGGCAACTACGTGAACCGCACTAAGACCGAGAAAGTACAGGTAGGCTCCCACAAGGAAGACCACGGTTCCTACAGCACCGAAACCTACGTGGACTACGTGTATTGCACCTCGTGCGGTGCTCATCAGTAAACAATCCACATCCGGACAGCAAATCCTACCCAATCACAGAAGATAGCCAATCGTCTTCGAGGAGGAAGGCGGTCGCAAAGCGGCCACCTTCCTCTTTTTTACTCCGCAAAAATGAGAAATGGCATCTATTCGGAAAACGCGAAAGTAGATCAACGACAGCGCTCTGCCCTATCGAGGGCTCTTGATGGTCTCAGAGCGGATCGCGTTGAGACCCTATCGCATCCCGCGCCCGCCAAAGGTCCTTTCATGGGTCTTTCAGCGGGCGCTTAGTGGGCTGCTAATGGGATACTGACGGACAAGAGCGAAAAGATGCCTTCGGCATCGAGTGCCTCCAAAGTGAAAAGGAGGTACACACATGAACAACAAGCCATTAGAACCCAACAGCCCCCAGGAGGAGGCCATGTGGAGGGCGCAGGTGCTCAGGCGCACCGCCCGCATCTGCTCGGCGAAGGCCAAGGAGCTTGAGCGCATGGCGAGGGTGGACGGCAACGCCCCCATGCGCGACAGCGGCACCCTGAAGGACGCGCTCAAGCGCATCGACAACGTGATGGAGTGGCGATTCGTGAACGCTCTGGGCGAGGTCGTCCTCGACGGGGACATCCTCGCGGAGAGCATCGACTGCGAGACCCTGCGCACCATGCGCTACTGCGTGGCTGAATGTCTCAAGCGAATCGAGGAGCGGGAAGCGGAGGGGAAAAGCGATGAGTGACTACGGCATCAAGACCTACGCCGACCTCGCCGAGACGTGCGGGAACATGGTGCTCGCAAACGAGATGGCAAAACGCCCGCTTGAGCTTGTGAGCGGGGACTGGGCGCCGTGGGAGGAGATTTTCCAGTGGTACATCATACAGGACCCGTCGTTTGTCATGGAGCACACGGGCGAGCCGGTGTTCTACGACGAGGAGCTTGACCTGTACGTCCTTGGGGTAAATCATCTAGGCACAGCTTGGCAGCTCGTGCCCGCTCCGAAAATCTACGACTGAAAAGACGCCGAAGGGCGCAGCGAAACAATCGCTGCGCCCTTTATTTTTTGCTCCGCGCGCACTCAAGACGCGCTTTCTACACGTCGTCACTTTACGCCTGAACTTGTAGAAAAACTCCGAGAAGATTGCCCCGTTTATGGGGCTTTTCGAAGCGCTTTCTACAATTGTCGCAATCTTCTACAAATCCAACCCCTAAAACACGCCTTGTTTTCTACAGCGTTTCACGCCATATATCAGGAGAAATCGCCTTGGCTCCCTCCGCTATACGCTTCGGGGGCAAAAAAGGCAAAAGGGCATAAGAGGGGCTGACGCAGCTTGCGCTGCGGTCGGCATAGCCGACGGCCCCCCATGCCCTTGCGCCAGCGTCGTTGGAAATAAAACGAGGCGGCATCGAGCGAAGCGAGATGCGCGAAGGCGCGAGCATGTCTTATGCAGGCTTTGTGATTCACAGGGAATTGCATCGATTTTTTTCTTCTCATATATGAGCAGATGCAGATAAAAAGGCTGATTTACCAGGCTTTTCTCAATTTGAAGATACTTCAATCTGTAGCTAATCTCGCCTTGTTACGAAATTGCGTTGCGTCGCAACGCCGATCGAAAAGGAGGCTCAAAATGAGCAATTCAACCTGCAAAACCAAGCAGGGCAACCCCAAGTTCGACTTACTTGAACGCTCACTCAGGATCGTTGATTCAAACACGGCGGCAAGGTTTCTTGGGACTACAGGGTTTCTGAAGTTCATGGTTGATTACGGCGGCGCACTTGGAATCAGGTGTCTTGCTAAGGGTTCGCCTTCTTCAGGTCAGCAGTACTTCTTCATTGAAGATCTGCTGTATCTGAAGGATGAATACTTTTCGAACGAGTAATCGAATCTAACCGAACGAACCAACGAAACAGACACGCGCCTCGATGCGGTCATTGCGACGCATCGAGGCGCGCTCGTAAGGAGAGGAGGTAAGTAGAATGCCCACGAGAAAAGACAGCAAGGGGCGCATCCTGCGCCGAGGTGAAGGGCAACGTCCTAACGGACAGTACTACTTCAAGTACAAAGACGCTAAGGGCAAGACGAGGTTCAAGTACTCTTGGACGCTGACGGCGCACGACTTTCCGCCCAAGGGCAAGAAAGCAGATAAGTGCCTCCGTGAAATCGAGAAGCAAGTGCAGCGCGATCTGTTTGACCGCGTTGCACCAGAGAAGATGACCGTTCTCCAACTCGTTGAAAACTACGTCTCAACTAAAACGGCGGTGAGGCAGACCACCAAAGCGGGTTATAAAACTGTGCTGAACTTTCTTGCCAAAGATGAATTCGGGAGCAGGCTCATTGATGCGGTTACGACGCTTGATGCAAAGAGTTGGCTCATCTATCTGCAAAAAAGCCTCGGAAAGAGCTACAGCTCTATCCACTCCATCAGGGGCGTGCTTCGTCCTGCCTTCCAGCTTGCCGAGGAGGACGATCTCATCAGGCGAAACCCATTCAACTTCGAGCTTGCCTCTGTGCTTGTCAATGATTCTATCCCCCGAGAAGCCCTAACGGCGACAGATGAGCGCAGGTTTCTTGAGTTCGTGAAGCACGATGATCATTTCTCCCGCTACTATGAGGCATTCTACATCCTCTTCAATACGGGGCTGCGCATCTCCGAGTTCTGCGCGCTTACCGAAGATGACCTCAATTTTGAGAATGGGTGCATACGGGTTGATAAACAACTCCAAAGAACAAGCGGTATGGAGTACTACATCGAGCGTCCAAAAACCAAGAGCGGCGTACGATACGTGCCTATGACCGATAAAGTCAGGGAGTGTTTCGAGGCGATTCTTCAAAGGCGCATTCGTCCTTCAGTTGAACCTCTTGTGGACGGCGTAAGCGGATTTCTGTTCCTCGACAAGAACAACCTGCCCATGGTTGCCATGCACTGGGAGAAGTACTTTCAGCACGCTCTGCAAAAACATAACGACATCTATAAGCATGAGCTGCCGAAAATTACTCCGCACGTCTGTCGTCACACGTTCTGCTCCAAAATGGCACGCAAGGGGATGAATCCCGCAAAGCTCAAGTACATCATGGGGCATTCCGACATTGACGTGACCTACAATACATACACTCATCTTGGCTTCGATGATGTGCGGGAAGAAATGCTGCGCATGACAGACGATGTCGCATAGGATTAGGTTGTACGCAGTTGTAAAATTGAGCGATTTACAACTTTTCGTATAACTTTTTCAGCGGAAAAAATCGGCTCATAAACGAAACGATACCCAATTCCGCTTACATGACAAAATGCAAAACGATGTGTTTCACCTGCGGAAATACTGATATATGAGAGGTTTTGGAGAATGATAAAAATAATGTTCGTATGCCATGGCAACATCTGCCGATCGACCATGGCACAGTTCGTCTTTGAGGAGCTCGTGCGACGCGCGGGGCTCGAGAACGAATTCGTCATCGACTCCGCCGCAACCTCGCGCGAGGAGATCGGAAACCCGCCGCACCATGGGACCGTGAACATGCTTCGCGAGGTCGGGGTACCCGTTGGTACGCACCGCGCCCGCCAGATCACGCGCGCCGAATACAATGACTGGGATATCATCGCCTACATGGACGCGGAGAACGAGCGAGGGCTCGGGCGCATCCTGAAAGGCGATCCTCGCGGCATTTGCCACCGGCTGCTGAGCTTCGCCGGAAGCACGCGCGACGTCGCCGACCCATGGTATACGGGCGACTTCGACGCCACCTACCGCGATGTCCTTCTGGGCTGCTCCGCCCTCTTTGAGCATCTCACTGGAACACATGCACCAGCGCTTCCCGGCACCGACCCACGCTAGGAGCGACCCATGATCGGACTCGGCACCCTCATCGACGGCGGCTTCATCCTTGTGGGAGGCCTCGCCGGGTTGGCCTTTGGCCGCTTCCTCACGCCCCGCATTCAAGACACCCTGCTCAAGGCAACAGCGGTGGCTATCCTCTTCGTCGGACTCTCTGGCGCCTTGGCGGGCATGTTGTCCCTTGAGGGCGGCAAGCTCGCAGCCGTCAACTCGGCGCTGGTGGTGGGATCGCTCGCCCTCGGGTCGCTCATCGGCGAGGTGTTCGACCTCGAACGACAGCTCGACCGGTTTGGCGAATGGCTCAAATACGCCACGCGCAGCAACGGCGACTCCGCCTTTGTCGACGCGTTCGTCACCGCATCCCTGTCGGTGGCCGTGGGCGCAATGGCAATCGTGGGCTCCATTCAGGACGGCCTCACGGGAGACTGGACCACATTGGCGCTCAAAGGTGCCATCGATGCGCTGCTCGTGTGCACCATGACGGCATCCATGGGCAAGGGCTGCATCTTCTCGGTCATTCCCGTCGTCCTCCTGCAGGGAGGCGTCACCGTCCTTGCGCAGATCCTGAATCCGCTCATGACTGCTGCAGCGATCGCAAATCTCTCCACCGTGGGTTCGATTCTCATCTTCTGCGTTGGCGTCGACCTCATCTGGGGCAAGACGTTCCGCGTGGCCAACATGCTGCCCTCCGTGGTGATCGCCATGGCGGCCGCACTCTTTATGTAAATGTAGACGCTAGCCCGAGCTTGAGCCTCCAGCCCAAGCTCGTGCCCACCGCGTCAAACCATCCAGCCAACATATCCCCGGGCCAAACCGCCCAGCCACAACGAACGCGCGCATGCCGCCCAGCCCACAACGAACGCGCTTCTACTGCTTGTTGGAAAGTCCATCGCGACCGAGCATGCCGACGCGCGACTCACGTCCAGCCTTCCATAGCAAGATTCGTGCGGACCGCACCAAGCCCCGTTTGGCACGCCCCGGTACCAGGCTCTCCATTGCGCGATTCGTGCGGCACGCGTCGAGCCATTTGGCACGCGTCCCCACATCCCCTTTGAACGGAATGAGGGGTTATTAATTAAAATGTGTGGGGTTTAGCGCGGCTCCCAAGATATACGCGGCTTTTTGATCACAAAACCGCAGGTTGCATTCAAGGAATTTGACCGTCTACGCGACTGCCCCTATTTAAACCCCGCACATTTTATTTAATGACCCCTCTTTTAGCATATTTGAGCACCCCGGTATGCCCAATATGAACTGTGCCCCGGCATGACCGATACACATCCCGGCATGCCCGATACGTCCCCGACACGCCCGATGCGTGCTCCAGCATGTCCTATACGTGCTCCAGCATGTCCTATACGTGCTCCAGCATTCCCAACACACATCCCGGCACGCCCAACGCGCGCGCCGGCACGCCCGATGCGCATCCCGACATGCCCAGTACACGCCCCAGCGCGCCCAATGCGTGCCTTGGCACGCATCAAGCTATGTACTTAAAATTCCACGTTACCGAACTCGGACAGCTTGAGTTCCTTGTTGTGGTCCTTCGCCCAGTCGATGTTCCACGGACTCGTGAACAGCAGCAGCTTGCCGCCGCGCATGTCCTCGACGCGCAAGGTATCCCGCGTGAGGGAGAGCGCCGGGATGTCAATGGTGCCCGGCTCGTTCACGATCCAGCGCAGCGCGGTGTAGGGCAGCGGTTGGCGGCGCACCTCGACGTGGTACTCGCTCTTGAGGCGCTGCTCGAGCACCTCGAACTGCAGGGTGCCCACCACGCCCACGATGACCGACTCCATACCGGCGCCAAGCTCGCGGAAGATCTGGATGGCGCCCTCCTGTGCGAGCTGTTCCATGCCCTTGACGAACTGCTTACGCTTGAGCGTGTCCACCTGCGTGACGCGCGCGAAGAGCTCGGGCGCGAACGTGGGGATGCCAGCGAACTGCACCGGCTTCTTGCCCGTGCAGATGGTGTCGCCAATGGAGAAGATGCCGGGGTCGAACAGGCCCACGATATCGCCGGCGTAGGCCTCGTCCACGATGGCGCGGTCGTCGGCCATCATGGTCGTACCCGTGGCGAGTTTGATCTTCCGACCGCCCTGCACGTGCGTTGCCTCCATGCCGCGCTCGAACTTGCCGGAGCAGATGCGCACGAAGGCGATTCGGTCGCGATGGTTCTTGTCCATGTTCGCCTGGATCTTGAAGACGAAGCCGGAGAAGTCCTCGCGCGTGGGCTCCACGGGCTCGCCGGTGAGTGCGTCGGTGTGCGCACCGGGGCCGGGAGCCAGGCGCAGGAAGTCCTTGAGGAAGGGCTCCACGCCGAAGTTGGTGAGGGCGGAGCCGAAGAACACGGGCGAGAGCTTGCCGGTGAGCACGGCGTCGAGGTCGAACTCGGAGTCGGCGCCGTCGAGCAGCTCGATATCGTCCATCAGGTTGTTGTGGTTGTGCTCGCCGATGAGCTCGCTCAGGGCGGCATCGCCGAGCGTTGCCTCGACCTCGTCCACCTTCTTGGTGCCGTTGGCGCGGCCGTCGCCCTCGAAGGCGAGGACCTTGCGGCTGGCACGGTCGAACACGCCGCGGAAGTCGCGGCCGTTGCCGATGGGCCAGTTCATGGGGTACGTGCGGATGCCGAGCACGTTCTCGACCTCCTCCATGAGGTCGAACGGGTCGCGCGTCTCGCGGTCCATCTTGTTCACGAACGTGAAGATCGGGATGCCGCGCATGGCACAGACGCGGAAGAGCTTCTTGGTCTGGGCCTCGACGCCCTTGGCGCCGTCGATGACCATGACCGCGGCGTCGGCGGCCATGAGGGTGCGGTAGGTGTCCTCGGAGAAGTCCTGGTGGCCGGGGGTGTCGAGGATGTTCACGCAGCAGCCGCCGTAGGTGAACTGCAGCACCGAGGAGGTGACGGAGATGCCGCGCTGCTTCTCGATGTCCATCCAGTCGGAGACGGCGTGACGGGAATTCTGCTTGCCCTTGACCGAGCCGGCACTCTGAACCTGGCCGGTGTAGAGCAGGAGCTTCTCGGTGAGGGTGGTCTTGCCGGCGTCGGGGTGCGAGATGATCGCGAATGTGCGACGAGAGGAGATCTGGTCTGCAAGAGATGCCATGGGCGCGTGCGTCCTTTTCTGACGTGGCGACGCGTTCTGAGACGCGCCGTTCGATATGACGTGATTTGAACCGCTCGTATTGTAGCGGCATACGAGGGCGATCCGGGTCGTCGTGGGCGTCATGGAGCATTATGCAGCGGATTTCCACTGCAAGGCGTTCGCCTAGGCTCACATGCGAGGCCCGCCGAAAACGGCACCAGGGACGCTCCACCCCCATGGTGCATTTTATGGTGCATTTTGCACCCGTCCCCAATTGCACCAATTTGCATGTTAAGAGTTGGGTGCAGCGGCCTCCCACACACTCCATCATGCTAAAGTGTCCGCACGAAGACAACAGGCACCCAGATGATGAGAGAGGGACGACATGGCAACGGCACCGCGCGGATTCAGAGATATCCTGCCCGACGAGGCGGAGATGCGCGAGCATATCGTCGCGACGGTGAAGGCCCGTCTCGTGCACCATGGCTACCGCCCCATCGAAACGCCCCTCATCGAATCGGCGAGCGTCGGCGGGGCCAACGCCTGGAGCTCCGATGCGCCGTTCAATCTCTTCGACGACAACGGCGCACTGCTCGCCGTACGACCGGACAACACCACCTCGGTGGTCCACGCCATCGCCGCACGCATGAGCGAGCGTGACCTGCCGCTGCGCCTGCGCTATGAGGCGCCCGTCGTGCGCCAGCAGCCCCGCGGCACCGCGCAGGCACGCCAATTCACCCAACTCGGGTATGAACTCGTGGGCGAGGGCGGGGACGCCGCAGACGCCGAGATGACCCTCATCGCCGCCGAAGCACTCGATGACCTGGGGCTCAATTCTTGGCAGCTCGTCTGCGGCAGCGTCGTTCCCTATCAGGCCCTCCTCGAGCTCGGCGTCGATGAGGCGCTCGCCAACGAGGCGCTCGCGCTCGTCCACGCCAACAACTACATCGACCTTGACGAGCTCGCCGTCACAAGCGACCTACCCGTCGCACTCCAGTGCGCCATGCGCGAACTTCCCCGCATCACGGGTGGCCCCGAGGCGCTCGACCGCGTTGACGCCCTGCTGCGCGCCGCCGGCTCCACCACCTCCACGACGACGGAGCTGCGATCGCTCGTCCAGCGCTTGAACTCGTGCAACGCCGAGTTGGCGAGCCATCTCTCTTTCGATTTCTCCCTCATGAGCTCATTTGGCTACTACACCGGGCTGGTGCTCAAAGCCTACGCAGGCGACCTCGCCGATCCCGTGGGGTCGGGCGGCCGTTACGACGCGGTGCTCGACGCCGCCCTTGAGCAGGGTGCGGCAGCCGCTGGCTTCGCGTTCTCCCTCGAGCGCCTCACCGAGGTGTTGGAGGCGCAGGCCGAGCAGGCACCGTGCGGTGACATCCGCGTGGGCGAATCGGCAGGTACCGTGCGCCCCGGCTCCGCTGCCACCACGAATCCCAGCGCATCAGCGACGGTCGGCGAGCAAGCGCCCCTGCGCATCGCCGTGCCCAAGGGATCGCTAAAAGACGACACCATCGCCGCGCTCGAGGCCGTAGGCATCGACGCGAGCGGACTGCGCGACCCCGGGCGTCACCTGATCATACGCACGCGCGATACGCGCGAGGGCGAGGGCGCGATCGGTCCGGTCGAGCTCGTCATCGTGCGCGCCACAGATGCCCCCGCCTTCGTCGCGCTCGGAGGGACCGACTGTGGCATCTGCGGACGTGACTCGCTCATCGAGGCGGATCTTGACCTGCTGCAACTCGTCGATTTGGCGTATGGAACCTGCCGATTCATCGAAGCCGAACCAGCAGGACGTGCCGAGGCGACCAAGCGCTCCTATGCCCGACGCGGATGCCTGCGCGTGGCGACCAAGTACCCGCGCATCGCGAGCGCCTGGTACGAGGAGCGCGGCGTGAATGCCGAGGTGGTGGCCTTGCACGGTAATATCGAGCTCGGTCCCATCGTGGGGCTCGCCGATCGCATCGTCGACATCACCGCCACCGGTACGACCCTGCGCGAGAACGACCTCGTGATCACCGGCGAACTCATGACCTGCACCGCACGCTTCTTCGCGAATCCCGGCCGCGCACGACTCGACCCACGTGTGCGTGAGCTCGCCCGGCGTCTCGCTGCCTGGCGCGACGAGAGCGCCTGCGACGACGCGCATTAAGGCCGTCAACGCGCTCGATACGCACGTTGAGTTCCCGCCCCTCCCCCATCGACTCGGGGCATCGGTCCATCGGACCCCTCCGCGCCCCAGCCCCAGAAAGGCCCGCATATGAACACCGTCACCCTGCTCCCCGGCGAGCGTCTCACCGTATCCAACCTTGGGCGCGAGGGCGCTGTTCCGGCAAAGATCACCCAAGCTGCCGCGAACATCATCGCCACCGTGCGCGCGAAGGGTGATGCAGCACTGCATCGGTACGCCGCCGAGTTCGATGGTGTCGACCTCACCGACTTCCGTGTGCCGCAGGAGCGCATCGACGCCGCCCTCGAGCAGGTGGATGCGTCCCTCATCGCTGCCCTCGAGAAGGCCGCCGCGCAAATCCGCGACTTCCACCAGCGCCAGGTCCGCCAGTCATGGTTCACCACGCGCGCGGACGGCACGCTGCTCGGCGTGCAGGTGACGCCCGTGCGCGCCGCCGGCATCTACGTCCCCGGCGGACGCGCCCAGTACCCCTCGACCGTGCTGATGAACGCCATTCCCGCCAAGGTCGCCGGCGTGGAACGCGTCGTGATGGCCACGCCTCCCCAGCGCGACGGAGGGATCTCGCCCGCCACGCTCGCCGCGGCCAAAGTCGCCGGCGTCGACGAGATTTACCTGGTGGGCGGAGCCCAGGCCGTCGCCGCGCTCGCCTACGGCACCGAGAGCATCCCGCGCGTGGAGAAGATCACGGGGCCGGGCAACGCCTACGTGGCAGCCGCGAAACGCCTTGTCTCGGGCGATGTGGGCATCGACATGATCGCGGGCCCCTCCGAGGTCTGCGTGCTCGCCGACGCGAGCGCCGAGGCAGCCGTGGTCGCCGCCGATCTCATGGCCCAGGCCGAGCACGATCCGCTGGCGGCGTGCTACCTCGTAACTGAGAGCCCCGAGCTCGCGCGCGGTGTCGAGGCGGCGCTCGAGGTCCTTCTCGCCCAAAGCCCGCGCGCCGAAATCACCCGCACCTCCCTCACCGACCAGGGGACCATCGTAATCGCGCCCGATCTCGCGACTGCGATTGACGCCGTGAATACCATCGCCCCCGAGCACCTCGAGCTCCACTGCGCCGATGCCCTCGGGCTCGTCGGCTCCATCCGCAACGCGGGTGCGATCTTCGTGGGCGCTTGGAGTTCCGAGCCGCTGGGCGATTACGTGGCGGGACCCAACCACACCCTGCCCACCGGCGGCACCGCGCAGTTCTCCAGCCCGCTGTCCGTCGACGACTTCGTTACGAGCTCGTCAGTCATCTGCTACACGCCGCAGGGCCTACTCGCCGACGCCCCCGCCACCCAGACCATGGCGCAGGCCGAGGGCCTGTGGGCGCACGCGCTCTCCGCGGGGCTGCGCCGCCGCCTTATCGACGAGGGCGCCCCTGCCGTGGCGACCAAGGTCCTCGCCGAAGCGGACCTCACCGCCATCGCCTGGCCCGCCGACGATGCCGCAACGGTGGCGTCCGGCGTCGGACGCCCCACCGCTCAAGGGGAGGTGAGGTAACCGTGGCAGAGCTCTCCACCCGCGTCCAACGCCTCATGCAGCCGCACCTGCGCTCCATCGAACCGTACGATCCGAACTTCACGGCCACACGCATCAACCTCTCCGCAAACGAGAACACCCACCCCCTGCCGGCGAGCGTCCGCGAGGCCGTGGACGAGGTACTCGCCGCGACCCCGCTCAATCGCTACCCCGACCCCATGTCGGATGCGCTACGTGACGAGATTGCCGCCGTGAACGACGTCTCGCGCGCCCAGGTCTGCGTGGGCAACGGCGGCGACGAGCTTCTCTATAACTTCCTGCTCGCTTTCGGCGGCCGGAATCGCTCCGTCCTCATCTGCCCGCCATGCTTCTCGGAGTACGCGTTCTTCGCCCAGCTCACCGAGACGAATGTCCGCACTGCGGGCCGCGATCCACGCACGCTCACCTTGGACGAGGAGGCGCTGCTCGCCTGCGCGCGCACCTGTGACCTCGTGATTGTCACCTCGCCCAACAACCCAACCGGCGACCTGGCCGACCTCGGCCTCATCGAGCGCGTCTGCCACGCGTGCCACGGTCTGGTGATGGTGGATGAGGCGTATATCGAGTTCGCCGGTGAGGATGCCTCGACCCTGCCCCTCCTCGCGCACCTCGACAACCTCGTCATCCTGCGCACACTCTCCAAGGCCTACGGTGCGGCCGGGACGCGCTGCGGTTACGTAATGGCCACCACGGACATCATCGACGCGCTCTCCGCCGTTCGCCAAATCTACTCCGTCAACGTCCTCACACAGGCAGCCGCACTCGCCCTTGTGCGGAAGCGCGGCGCCCTCGAGCCGCTCACCGCCTCCATCGTCACCGAACGCGCACGGCTGCAGCGTGCCCTCGAGGAACTCCCCGGCATCACCGTATGGCCGAGCAGCGCGAACTTCCTTTTGGTGCGCATGGCAGGCGCCACCGCCATCCGCAACCGCCTACGCGACGAGTACTCAATCCTCGTGCGCGACTTCAGCTCCGCGGCCGGTCTTGAGGACTGCCTGCGCATCACCGTGGGAACGCCCGAGGAAAACGACGCCGTCATCGCGGCGCTGACCGAACTTCTGCCTTAAGGAGGACCGATCGCCATGACCGATTCCGCCAACCGCCGCGCCGTCGTCACGCGCGTCACCGGGGAAACCGACATCACCGTCGAACTTGACCTTGACGGCACCGGCACCTGCTTAATCGATACCGGGGTACCGTTCCTCGACCACATGCTCAACGCCTTCGGGCGCCATGGCCTGTTTGATCTCACCGTCCGTGCCACAGGAGACATCGAGGTCGATGCACATCACACCGTCGAGGACACCGGCATCGTGCTCGGCCAGGCATTCACCCAGGCGCTCGGAGACAAAGCGGGCATCACGCGCTTTTCCGACGTGTGCATACCCATGGACGAGACGCTCGTCCAGGCGGCCGTTGATATTTCGGGGCGCGGGCAGGCGTACTGCGACCTTCCCATTCCCACCGAGCGCGTGGGCTCCTTTGACACCGAGCTCGCCGTCGAGTTCTTCTACGCCTTCGCCCGCGACGCGCGCGTGGCGCTGCACGTACGCGAGCTCGCCGGAGCGAACTCGCACCACATCATCGAGGCAGCCTTCAAGGCGGCTGGCCGCGCGATGCGCTACGCCTGCGAACTCGACCCCCGCGTGAACGGCGTGCCCTCCACCAAGGGCTCGCTGTAAGGGAGGCATCCGTGATCGAACCGAGCATCGTGGTGGTCGACTACCACAAAGGCAATCTGTCGAGCGTCGTGCGCGGGCTCACGCGCGCGGGGGCGCATGCCTTCGCGTCCGATGACCCCGATGCGATCGCGAGCGCCGATGGCATCGTCCTGCCGGGCGTCGGCTCGTTTTACGACGCGATCTCGTACATGGCCGAACACGGTCAGGACCGCGCCGTAATCGAAGCCGCACACGGCGGCAAGGGCACGCCGTTTTTAGGCATATGCCTGGGGCTGCAGTTACTTTTCGAACGCGGTGACGAGGGCGTTCCCGCAGACGCGCCAACCGTCCCCGCACCCGACCCCCGCGGCACGGGCCTTGACGCCGGTTCGATTTTCGAGGCCGACGGGACGCGCTGGGTGCGCGGGCTCGCCGTGCTTCCCGGCAGTTGCACGCGGCTCGAATCGGCGCGTCTCAAGGTTCCCCATGTGGGCTGGGATCAGGTGCACCTTACCGAGCACGGACGCCCGTGCCCCTTGCTGGAGGGGTTCGCCGAGGGGTCGAATGTCTACTTCACCCACTCCTATGCCCTCGGGACCGACGTCGATGAGGACGACGTGGCGGGCGTCACGCACTATGCACGCAACTTCGCCTCCGTTGCGGCGCGCGGCAGCGTCTTCGGCTGCCAGTTCCACCCCGAGAAGTCCTCCGCGCATGGGCACACGATTCTTCGCAACTTCGTGCGCCTGTGCTCCTAGGAGCTCACAGCGTGCCCCAGGAGTCACACCTCTTCGCATCGCCCGCACCGCATCCCCCTGCGTCGCACCCCACCACGCCCGCACCGCATCATCCACCCTCTACCGAGGAGGCCCCTCGTGATCCTCTTTCCCGCCATCGACCTGATTGACGGTAAGGTCGTACGCCTCGAACGAGGCGACCGCAGCCGCATGAAGGTCTATTCCGACGACCCCGTCGCCATCGCACGCGAATTCTCGCAAGCGGGCGCGCGCTGGATCCACGTCGTCGACCTCTCCGCGGCGTTCGGCGAAGACGACGGCGCATGCGCCGCGAACATGCGCGCGATTCGCTCGATTTGCTCCATAGAGGGGCTATCGATCGACGTCGGCGGCGGCGTCCGCTCCCTCGCACGCATCGACCAGCTCGCCGCGGCGGGTGCCAAGCGCATCGCCCTCGGCACCGTCTTGGTCACTGAACCCGGGTTTGCCGAGGTCGCAGCGCGTGGATTTGGAGAGTTGCTCGTTGCAGACGTCGCTGCCCGCGACGGGCAGGTCAAGGTCAACGGCTGGCGCGACGGTGTTGGGCGCAGTTGCGACGAAGTCGTGTCCGAACTCGCCTCGCTGGGATTCAAGCACCTCGTGTTCACCGATATTGCCCGCGATGGCATGCAGACGGGCATCGATGTCGATGCGTATCGCTCGGTTGCCAGGGTGGCCGGATTTCCCGTAGTCGCCTCGGGCGGCATCTCGACACTTGAGGACATACGGGCCCTTGCCGCCGCCGGACCGGAAGTCATCGAGGGAGCCATTACCGGACGCGCCCTGTACGAAGGCTCCTTCACACTCGATCAGGCGCTCGATGCGGCGACTGGGAGGTAGATCATGCTCACCAAACGTGTTATCCCCTGTCTTGATGTGCGCGACGGGCGTGTGGTCAAGGGCGTGAACTTCGTCGACTTACGCGACGCCGGCGATCCCATCGAGCTCGCCGCCGCCTACGACCGTGAGGGTGCCGACGAGGTGGTTTTCCTCGACATCACCGCCACGAGCGACAACCGTGTCACGACTATCGACATGGCTGCCCACGCCGCCGCCGAACTCGCCATCCCCTACACCGTGGGCGGCGGATTCCGCGACCTTCCCGGCATGCGCACCATGGTTGCCGCCGGCGCCGACAAGGTCTCGGTTAATTCGGCTGCGGTGCGCGACCCCGATCTCATCACGCAAGCCGCGGCCGCATTCGGCAGCCAAGCCGTTGTGGTGGCGATCGATGCCAAGCGCGTGGGCAAGCCCGGGGCGCCCGGTGCCGATCGGTGGGAGGTGTACCTTGCCGGTGGACGCACCCCCACTGGCATCGATGCCGTTGCCTGGGCAGAGGAAGCGGCTCGCCGCGGGGCTGGTGAGATCTTGCTCACCAGCATGGACCGCGACGGCACGAAAGCCGGGTTCGATCTAGCGCTCACCCGTACCGTGGCACGCGCGGTGTCCATTCCCGTCATCGCCTCAGGCGGCGTGGGCACGCTCGAGCACTTCGCCGAGGGCGTACTCGAGGGCGAGGCCGACGCCGTACTCGCCGCAAGCGTCTTCCACTTTGGCACCTACTCGATCCGCCAGGTGAAGGAATACATGGCCGCCCAGGGCATTCCCGTGAGATTGGACTTCTGATGAACATCGATGACCTGCGATTTGACGACCGCGGCCTCATCACCTGCGTGGTGCAGCAGCACGATACGGGCGAGGTCCTCATGGTCGCTTGGATGAACGAGCAATCCGTTAAGCTCACGCTTCAAACGGGCACGACGTGGTTTTGGAGTCGCAGCCGACACGAGCTCTGGAACAAAGGAGCCACCAGCGGAAACATGCAGCAGCTCATCGAATTGCGCGCAGACTGCGATGCGGACACGCTTTTGGCAATCGTCGATTCGCCCGGCCCCGCGTGCCACACCGGCAATCGAACCTGCTTTTTCAACACCGTCGAGTAGGCCTTCGCGCAAAGACACGAGCGGGCGATCCGCAGATTGGAGGATTCATGGGAGTCAGGACGGACAATATTCAGCCCGGGGACATCGGCGAGACGCTCGGGGCACTCGCCAAAACCATCCACGGCCGTCGAGGCGCTTCACCGCAGGAGAGCTATACGGCTCGCCTGCTGACCGATGTCGAGGACGAGCTACTCAAGAAAATCGTCGAGGAGGCGGGCGAGGTCGTCATGGCATGCAAGGACCGCGACCGCGAGCACATCCGCTATGAAGCGGGCGATTTGGTATATCACCTGCTCGTGGTACTCGAACGCTACGAGATCCCACTCGACGAGCTTGCCGGTGAGCTGAACGCCCGCATGAAGTGACCCCGAGCCGACAACAAAAAGACTCTCGAGGCGTCGCATGCACCTGGGCGCGCACACATCCTTTGCAGGCCCCCGGAACAGCCATGGGGCACCGTGCGAACTCGACCGGAAGATGATGTCGCGCCCGCACCTTGGTTCGGTTCGCATGGAAACCCCCATCTCTCGGACGTCTCGTTCCACGTCCAGGAGATGGGGGCGGTTCAGGCAAAGCGCGAGGCCAAAGGACGGGCCGCGCCTGTCACCATGCGCCTACTTGCAGAGGGACAGGGCTTCCTCATCGGCGACCACGACGCAGTTGGGGTGCAGCTGCAGGATGGACGCGGGGCAGGAAGGCTGGATGGGACCGAAGCACATGTCGTGCACGGCCTGGGCCTTCTTCTCGCCGTTGGCGACCACGAGCACCATGTAGGCGTTCATGATGGTCTGAATGCCCATGGTGTAAGCCTGGCGCGGCACGTCATCGATGTTGTCGAACAGGCGGCTGTTGGCCTCGATGGTGCTCTCGGTGAGGTCGACGCAGTGCGTGCCCTTGGAGAAGCAGGTGTCGGGCTCGTTGAAGCCGATGTGGCCGTTGTTGCCGATACCGAGCAGCTGCAGGTCGGGGTAGCCGGCCTCCTCGACGATGCGATCGTACTCGGAGCAGGCGGCGTCGGCATCGGGGTCAGAGCCGTCCGGCACGTGGGTGTTGGCCTGGTCGATGTTGATGTGATCGAACAGGTTCTCCTTCATGAAGTAGTGGTAGCTCTGCGGATCGTCGTGGGACAGGCCGCGGTACTCGTCCAGGTTGTAGGTGCTCACCTGGGAGAAGTCCAGATCGCCGGCCTCATAGGCCTTGATGAGGTTCTGGTAGGTGCCGATGGGCGTGGAGCCGGTGGCAAGACCCAGCACGCAGGTGGGGTCGGTCACGACCTGAGCGGCGATGATGGCCGCCGCCTTGCGGCTCATGTCCTCGTAGTCCTTGGCGTGGATGATACGCATAGCGCGCTCCTTTCCTCCGGGAGATCAAATCCCGGTCAATGCGGCCCCGTCGGCCGCAACCAACGAAAGACGCGCACCATCCAGGGCGAGGGCGCGTATGTTAAGAGTCCCCACCGTGTCGAGGCCCCTGCCCGTCCACAGCGACTTGGGCCCCTACGCCCAAGCACCTCTATTGTGAAGCTTGTCGCGGGAATTGCAAGGGGTCGCAGCTCGTCCGGCGCCGCACTCCTCGCGTACCGAATTAACCCAGCAGAACTCCAACGCCGCGCGCGACCCCAGCATCGCGCGCACCGCTCCGTCCATACGACAAGCACGCAAGGCGCCCCGTTGCGACTTGCTCGCAACGGGGCGCACAGAAGATATGCGCGGGGAACGCCGGCGTATGTGCATAGGGGCGGAGCGACTGTGGTCGCCGTCCTGAAGACGGCCCCGGACTCACAGTGGGTGCAGTCCCGAAGGCAATCCCAGCCTCACAGCGGGCACCGTCCTGCGCAAATCCGCACTTATCGCGAGCGCGTCACGATGAGCTGATCGAGCTCGGCCACGTCCGCGCCCTCGCAACCCTTGATGCTCGCGTACTCCGCGGAGTTGCAAATCAAAATAGGAACCGTCAGGTCATAGCCCTCGGCGGCGATCGCGGGGCCGTCGAACTCGATGAGCACGTCCCCCTGGCTCACCACATCGCCCACGGCGGCATTCACCTTGAAGTGCCTGCCGTCCAGCTTGACCGTCTCCAGGCCAACATGAATGAGGACATCCAGACCCTCGGCGGTGTGAATCGCCACGGCGTGACCCGTGGGGAAGATCGCCTCGATCTTGCCGTCGGAGGGCGCGACCACGCGATTACCCGAGGGCTTGATGGCCACGCCTTGGCCAAGCAGGCCCTTGGCAAACATTTGGTCGGCAACCTCGGAAAGCGGGATGACCCGACCTGCGAGCGGCGAGGGCAGCATGCTCGTGCGACTGTTCACATTCAGCGATTTGAGAAATCTGTCGAACATCTATCTCCCTTAAGGATTTCCGTGCCCCTCCATTCTATCGAACAGCGGGGCCGAAAACCAATACCGGAACGCAGAAGTCGTCTTAGGGAAGCTCGCGCTGAACGACCGCGACGATCGAGTCAACGGCGGCCTGGGCGGCGTCCTCCGTCTCGGCCTCCGCCATGACGCGCACGAGCGGCTCGGTACCCGACGTGCGCACCAGGATGCGGCCGCGCTCGCCCAGCTGTTCCTCGGCAGCACGAACGGCATCCCAGACCGGCTTGCAGTCGTCGAGCTCCGCCTTGCGCTCGCTGCGAACGTTCACGAGCACCTGCGGATAGATCTTCACCGGCGAGCACAGCTCGGAGAGCGACATGCGCTCGGCGCGCATGACCTCCATGATGCGCAGGGACGTCATGATGCCGTCGCCCGTGGTCTCGATGTCGCCGAAGATCACATGACCGGACTGCTCGCCACCCAGGCTGTAGCCCTTCTCGCGCATGCAGGCCGTCACGTACTTGTCACCCACCGGGGTGGTCTCGTACTTGAGGTTTGCCTGATCGAGCGCCTTGAACAGGCCCAGGTTGCTCATAACCGTGGGAACGACGGTGCCGGCGGTGAGGCGGCCGTGCTTGTGAAGATACGTGCCGCACACATAGAGGATCATGTCGCCGTCGACCACGTTGCCGCGGTCATCCACCGCCAGGCAGCGGTCGGCGTCGCCGTCGTAGGCAAAGCCCACGTCGAGCCCCTGCTCAAGCACATGACGACGCAGGCGCTCCATGTGCGTGGAACCGCAATCGACGTTGATGTTGAAGCCATCCGGCGCGTTGGAGATCACGCGGACGTCGGCGCCAAGGGCGTCGAACACGGGCTTTGCCACCGAGGAGGCGGAGCCATTCGCGCAGTCCAAGCCGATCTTTACGCCCTGCAGGGAGAAATTCGCGCTGGCGATCAGGTGCGCAATATAGCGGTTGCGGCCCTGCATATAATCGACCGTGCAGCCAATCTCATCGCCCGAGGCGAACGGGATCTCGCTCTTGCCGTCGATGTAGTCCTCGATGAGCGCAAGGACTTCCTCGTCCATCTTGCAGCCTTCGCTGTTCATGAGCTTGATGCCGTTGTCGGTGTAGGGGTTGTGGCTCGCCGAGATCATGATGCCGCAGTCAAAGCGACCGTCAACGGTCTCGTACGCAACGCCGGGCGTGGGGATGACATGCACCATGTAGGCGTCGGCACCCGACGCGACCAAGCCGGAGATGAGCCCCGACTCGAACATGTAGCTCGACCGACGGGTGTCCTTGCCTACCACCACGCGGGCCTTGCGCCCCTGACGCGCGCCGTAGTACCAACCTACGTAGCGACCAATCTTATACGCGTGCTCGACCGTGAGGGTCGTGCCCGCCTCGCCGCGGAAGCCGTCGGTTCCGAAGTACTTCATTCGCATTCCTTCCATACGCCCAGCGCCCGTACGACGCCAGTCCAATGTGGGGCGGACATTGTTAGAACGAAAATTCCGCACCGTCGTAATGGTACAAAAAAAGGGCCCACCGAAAAACTCGGCAGGCCCAATTCCATACTGGAAACGTGTTCGCAAACGCCTTAGCGCTTGGAGAACTGGGGAGCGCGACGGGCCTTCTTGAGGCCGTACTTCTTGCGCTCGACGACGCGGGCGTCGCGGGTGAGGAAACCAGCGCGCTTGAGGTCGGCACGGTAGTCGCCAGCCTCGAGAAGGGCGCGGGCAATACCCAGACGCAGGGCACCGGACTGACCGGTGATGCCGCCACCATCGCACAGGGCGATGACGTCGAAGGAGCCGAGGGTGTCGGTCACCTTGAACGGGGCGAGAGCGTCCTCAACGAGCTGATGACGGCCGAAGTACTCCTCGGCATCGCGCTTGTTGATGGTCACCTTACCGGTGCCGGGGACGATACGGACACGAGCAACGGCGTTCTTGCGACGACCGGTGCCGTAGTAAACAACGGTGTTCTCAGCCATCTTTTAGCCCTCCAGCTCGATCTTAACGGGGTTCTGAGCAGCGTGCGGATGCTCGGTGCCAGCGTAGACCTTGAGCTTGGTCAGCTGCTTGCGGCCGAGGGTCGTCTTGGGGAGCATGCCGCGAACAGCGCGCTCGACAACCTTCTCCGGGTGCTTCTCCATAGCCTGGCGGAAGGACTCCGCCTTGAGGCCGCCATTGTAGCCGGAGTGACGGTAGTAGGTCTTGTGGTCGGCCTTGTTGCCGGTAAGCTGGACCTTATCGGCATTGATGACAACCACGAAGTCACCGCAGTCGGAGTTGGGCGTGAACTGGGGCTTGTTCTTGCCGCGCAGGATCTTGGCAACCTGGGCAGCGAGACGGCCCAGCGTGGCGCCCTCGGCATCGATGAGGACCCAGTTGCGGGCAACCTCACCCTGCTTGGCGTAGTGAGTCGATTTCGAAATCACTTTTCCTCCATGTACAGTACGTGTCTTAACAGAGTTTCACGGGGCTCTGGAAAGTAACTTGTCAATAATACCGCCCCACGTTGCGAAGTCAACGCATTTCCGACATACGTGCAGAACTTCTGCACAGGCGGCGAGCGCAAAAAGGAACCCGGGGGCCATCGCGCCCACCCGGGTTCCCGACCTCTCCGCCCTCTGATGGGGCTTCTCTGAGTATCTCAGTGGAGAGGACCCTTTGTTCACTCTTCTTATACCACGAAGTGCCAGCAGGTAGTCTCACTGGTATGAGAAATCAAGACCAACCGGCAAGCGGTCGATATTCAGCCGCCAACGGAATGCGCGGTATCGGCGTCACGCCTCCGTCCAGCCCCTATTTGTCCACGAACTCCCGTATCTCATCAATATGGGCAACCGCCTCTTGACGGCCCTGAATATACAGATCGAGCAACTTCGCCGCATCGTGCTCGACATGCCCCACCTCAACGGGACGCGGCGGTGCCAGCACAAATGCCCGGCCCTCACGCTCATATTCCCAAATATGCTCGCGCTGCTCGTTGTAGCGCACGTGACGATTCTCCATTGCCTCCAGCAAATACGGATATGCGGCGTATGCGCGTTGAGCAGCCGGCATGAGCCCATAGGTGCCCTTGACGTAATCGCGATCCTGCGTGAGCACCACAATCGCCCGGTCAAAACCCGCATCTTCGAGCGCATGCTCAACCGGTACGGAATCGGCGGCGCCACCGTCCAGATACAGGTGCCCGTCGATCTCGACAGGCTGCGTAACCAGCGGCAAGGACGTGGAGGCGCGCACGGCGTCGATGTCGAGCGTTGCATTGCGAACCGGCAGGTACGCGGCAGTTCCGAACATCACATCCGTGGCGCATGCATACATTTCCATGGGATTTGCCAGATAGGCGTCATTATCGAAGGGGTCAAGGCGATCCTGCACGTCGTTAAGCATGAAATCGTAGCCAACCATGCTGCCGGTGGTAATGAGCGACTGAGCGCCCATGTAGCGCGGATCATTGCAAAATGCCAGGTTCACGCGGTTTGCACGACCGATCTGACGGCTCTTGTAATTCAGGCCGTTGAGCGCACCCGCAGAGGTTCCGTAACACGCCGCGACCTCAACGCGATGCTCCATGAGAACGTCGAGCACGCCCGCGGTGAACTGGCCACGAAAGCTGCCGCCCTCCAAAACAATCGCAACCTTACCCGCGTTTTTCGCCTTGTCTTCCATCTGAGCTCCTCTCGTCTGTATGACTTGTACCCCAATGAGTCGTGAAGATGAACAGATGTCCGCAAATCATGGGGCTTCTTCTCCCGCCGTGCGTCACATGAGTGCCCTGAAGACGCTCGAGACGCGAACGTGGTACACTACTCGCTTACGGATTGCGCCACGTTCGCAGTTCGGGTACTTTGACAGGTCGTCGCCGCTCATGCGGCACCACGACCCTCACATGAGGGGCCGACTGGTTTCGACACGATAGTTCTGAGAGAGGAAGCAGGCCGTGGTCTCCTCGCCCACGTTAAACAGGGGTACCGTCAAAATGAATTGACAAGAATTCTTCTTTTGAGCCCCAGCTGGCTCTCGCTGCTTAATTTATAGCGGCGCGTCAACCCGGTGATTTCCCCGACACCGGCGCGACGTCATTTGAGGGGAATGCTCCCGCGCACGTAATCGGTATGGCGTGGGCTAAGACCGAACCGATTGGGGCACTGAGAGCGTGTCGCTCCGCGCAATGTGTCCGAGACTAAATGAGTGACTGAGCCTGGAGATGCCGATCAGGGAGCTGTCGTGGACCGGAGTTCGATTCTCCGCGGCTCCACCATAGGAGAATTAGGCGAACTGTCAACCACGGTTGACAGTTCGCCTTTTTGTTATCTTCTCCACCATCCACCAGCTGCGATACCGCCCGGCGGACATAAGTCGCCGGAGGTTTTTCTTTGGCTTGCCATCATCTCTTCTCGGCACGGGCCACGGCGCGTTTGACGCCCAGCAGGATGAGCACAATGCTCACACCCAAAACGATATGGCCCAACCCGGCGATGCCGGAGATCGCCGCGTCCATGCCGCGGGCAAGATCGATGCCCAGAACCTGGGGCACGCCGCGAACCACGAGCATGAGGGCGGTAACGTTGAGACCCACGTGGTAGGCAACCACCGCACGGGACACGGAGCGGTCGGCGATGTGCAGGGTCTTCTCAAGCACGAGGAACAGCAAGAACATGATCGTGCCCAGCGCGAAATAGTGCGTATGGACAAACGCCAGCGTGGTGACGCCATCGAACCCGTTGAACTTCGTGAATTCGCGGAAGAACACACCTCCGACCATCGCAAGAACTGCATACAGCAGAGCGCTATTCGCATACCTCTTCATGAGAGCCGCCTCTCTATCGCGCCCGTCCCATCGGGCGGTCATTTACCATGCCATCAGGGTACCAGAGCGCGCGGAATTTGATATCGTTTTTGCATCATTACCGTAATTCCCAATGAACGCTCAACACGTTCGTTCAGTTCCTTTGCCACGAGGCCCCAACGATGCGTCGGCGCCGCTTTCCGCAACACTCCCCATACGCCTTGCCCGAGCCGCATGGGCACGGGTCTGCGTCGCTCACGCGGATCTCGCTTCCGTCCGGCGCGTAAAACACCTTGCGACCCGTCAGGCGCTCCATGTGCTCTCGTCTTGACCAGCCGTTATCATCCCACGAGGGCAGTGCCTGGTAGAAATTGATGACGAGGCGAATGAGCTTCACCGTGGAAGGCGCTTCGTACGGATATCCATAGAGCTTCAACGCGCGCACGGCAGATCCGAGCGAGCCCGTGGCAACCACGGAGGTCATCAGATCCTCGACCATGCGATCGGCGAAGAAATATTCGTTCTCCCCATCTGGCACGATGCCATCGAGGAAATTCCTAAGTGCTATGGCCTCCGGCAGCGAACAGGCAAAATCGAGCCATCCGTCTTTGACCAAATCGGAGCTGAGCGGACAGCGCGGGGTGGCACGGTGCTCTTGGACAAGCTGGTCGATATACTCGTTGGTTTGACTCTCAAAACGATCATAGGCAGCCTGGATGCGAGCTGCCGTCGTATCGTTGGAGGGACGTGAGTCGAGCTGTTCGCGCAACGCATCAAAGAGCTCATCGACCGTCGCACCGCCCTCTTCCATTGCGGCGAGAAGACCGAGAAGCGCCCCGTCCCCGCACTCCTTGACTGCATCGTGCACGAGGCAGGGAACGCTCAGCACGCGATTGGCTACGTACTCGGTACCATGGCGGAAGACTAGCCCCGTGCGGCACAGACTCCAATACCTGCCAGATGCGACACCCCTGAATTCTTCGAGTGAGATGGGCATGAGCGTCATTTCCGCATACAGGCGGTACGCCTCTGCCAATTCGATCACACCGTACAAGTACGTACACGATTCAATCACTCGAACGGCCTGATCCAACGGGAACCCAATGGCTTCGAGCTCACCACAGTCCTGCGCAGGCGTGGATTCCCCCTGCCCCTGGGGTTTTACTTGGCAATCGGCCACCCCCTCTCCCTCAAGCGACTCAAGCAGCGCCACGGCTTCTTGCTCAACGAGCTCAGCGCGCTCTTCTTCGGGAAGGCCATAGAGCACGCCGCGATGGAAGCCCTCGCTGGGCTCGTCCTCGTGCTCGGCATCATTAAGCAAGTAATCGATCTTGTTTTGGAGGGCGCGCGTCTTCTCGGCGCGCGCGGCGAGTTTGAACGTCCGCGAATCCGAGATGGGCGGGCATTCCACAGACGCAGCGTACGCATTCGCTTCCTCTTTTGACAGAGGGGGCAGCCCATGCACGCGCATGGGCTCTTGCATCACGATGACATCGCCGAAAGGAAGCAAAGCGCCCTCAACGCAAACGGGAAGCACCGGAAATCCGAGCTCCAGGGTCTCCCCAAAGCCACTCACCCTGAACAAGATGCCATCGCCCACGAGCAAGGCAGTACCGTCTTGCACTTCGAGCACGATGTATATGCCAAACAGGGCATCTTTCCAGCTCCGGACCAGATTCAGCTCAGAAGCCGACAAGCGATAGACTTCCTCTTGCGCAAAGTCATCAATCACGTCGGGCGTGTGCCACAGCTCCTGCAACACGAGCAGGCATTTTTCCTCAAGTTCAGGTTCAATGGGCCAAGCTGGACTGAATACATCGAAAACCGGCACGACCCCCAAGCGCTCGTTGGCGTACGTCATGAGCTCGCGAAGGAGCCCATGGTATTCCCTTTGTTGCGCCTCATCCATGCGCATGGTCTTCCCTTCGACGCCACATCGCGCGGACCTTTTAGAATGGAAAGCCCAACGCTCCCGATTCCCTTAGAAATCATGACGCACCAATGGGACAATTACCAGTTACTCATATTCACTCCCGATATGCCGGACACAGATAGCTGCGGTAATGGAGTGCTTTTGGGATGACGGCTCGTGAGTCTAGGCCGATTCTCGTGTGGTTTTGCTTTTGTGGTCCATCAACTGGCCGTTTTTTTATTAAGGTGCATAGATCTTTGACGGCGCATCCGAGCGTCAACCCGCGTAGCTACCGCCGTGGGCACCTACCCCGAGAACCGGGCAACAGCGGCAAGAGACTGGGTATTGAACACCTTTTCAACCGCAACCTCATACTCATTGATCTTCCGGACCTTCCGCACCGCGCGATGGACGGCCATGGAGTCGGTGAAGGCGCACTTGGCGTAGAACCACCACTCCTTCATGCGGAACACGGCGTTGCCGCCGATCTCGTCGAGATACGCGCAGAAGAGCTTGTCGTGGAAGCGCTTGAGCTCGGACGCGCTCGCGGGAGCGCCGCCGGTGAGCATCCGCGCCAACGCCGGATTGGCCAGCAGCCCGCGCCCGAGCATAATATGGCGCGTCTGCGGATACGCCGCGACAAGGGCCGCCTGGTCCTCCTCGCCAAAGATGTCGCCGTTGTAGGCCACTGGGAAGGACGCACGCGCGAGCGTCTCCCCATACGGCTCCCAGCGCGGCTTTCCCTGGTACCGGTCCTTTTGCACGCGCGGGTGCACGATGAGCTCCGCCAGCGGCAGGCTGCGATACAACTCGAGGATGCGCTCGTACTCGGTGTCGCCCTCCAAGCCCAAGCGCGTCTTGACCGAGACGGGGATCGGCGAGCGCTCGCACACGTCGCGGAGGAACACCTCGAGCTCGTCGAGGTTGCGCAGAAAGCCGGAGCCCTTGCCCTTGGAAACGACCGTGCCCGAAGGGCAGCCGAGGTTGAGGTTGACCTCCGCGTAGCCAAGCTCGGCCAGCTCGCGTGCGGCCCACACGAACGCGTCCGCGTTCTTGGTGAGCAGCTGCGGGATGACGTTCAGGCCCTCGTTGTTGGCGGGGTCGATCTCCTTGAGATGCTTGCCGCCGAACGACGACCCCACGCGCGGCGGGGCCAGAAACGGCGTGTAGTAGCGGTCGAGCGCGCCGAAGCACTCGGCATGCACGCGGCGGAATGTGTGCCCCGTGATGCCCTCCATGGGGGCGAGCGAGTAGATCATCTAGCGATCCTCCCAGGGCGTGATGACCAGCTTGAGGCAGCCGTCCTCGTGGGCCTCGAACGCGCGGTAGGCCTCCACGATATCGTTGAGCGGATAGCGGCCGGAGATGAGGCAGCTCGTGTCGATGCGGCCCTCCCGCACGAGGCGCATGGTCTCGGCGAGATTGCACGCGTCCACGCCGCCGGTCTTGAAGACGAGGTTCTTGCCGTACATCTGGTGCAGCGGCAGCGTCTGCGGGCCCTCGTACATGGCGGAGAGCACCACCGCGCCGTGCGGTCGGGCGATGCGCCAGGCCATCTCGAAGGTGTTGGAGCCGCCGGCCGCCTCGATCACGCTGTCGGCGCCGCGGTTATGGGAGAGCTCGCGCACCGCGGCCTCGACGGCGGCGAGGTCCATGGTGCTCGCGTCGATGATGTGGTCCGCCAACCCGCGGTCTTGGGCGAGGTCGAGGCGCGCGGGGTCGATGTCGATCGCGATGATGGCAGCAGTCTCGTGCAGGCGGGCGCACATCATGGTGGTAAGACCGACCGGGCCAGCACCGATCACGGCGACCGTGGAACCGGGCTCGATCTCGGCGATTTGGGCGCCCCAATGGCCCGTGGCAACGATGTCGCCCAGGAAGAGGGCGTCCTCGTCGGTCACGCCCGCGGGGATGGGCGTGCAGGTCTGGTCGGCCAGCGGCACGCGCACGAGCTCGGCCTGGCAGCCGTCCTCGCAGCAGCCGAGCTCCCAGCCGCCCTCGATGCAATTGTTGACCCAGCCGCGCTCGCAGTAGAAGCACTCGCCGCAGAAGGTCTCGCAGCTCACGGCCACGCGGTCGCCGGGCGCAAGGCCGCACACGCCCTCCCCCACCTGCTCGACCACGCCCACGAACTCATGGCCGAGCACCGTGTCGGGCGTGGCGCGCGGGACGGCGCCGTGGATGATGTGCAGGTCGCTCGTGCAGATGGTCGAGCGCGTGACGCGCACGATGGCATCGGTGGGCACCCGCAGCCGCGGCTCGGGGCGATCCTCGAGCGCGATGTGTCCGTTGCCGTCGTGTACCAGGGCTTTCATGAGGGGCTCCTTATCGCTTGTCCGCTAGCAATGATAGGCGATTAAGAAGACGGTCAACAGGGTGCGAAACGGCACACATTCTGGGTTTACGTCCTTAAAACGCTGGACTTCACATTTTTAAGGACGCAAAAGTGTGGGGTTCAACATTTTTGAGAGCGAAAGACCCATCTGCCAGTATTGGGCAATGCCGCTGCGGCCCAATTGCACGCCAGCCGTTGCGTTACGCGAGATTACGAATTTGCTTACCCTCAAAAAAGTTAGCGCATCGTCAACCTACAGCTTAATGGCCATACGGCCTGAGTCGCCTATATGCCTGAATCCGAAGCGGGCATAGAATGTCGCTGCCGAATCGTCTACGGGGTCGACCACAAGCGCCCGAGCGCCGGCGATCGCTGCGACCTTGGAGGCATTGATGATCGCATCGCGCAGTAGAGCGGCGCCGAGACCCATCCCCTTGAAATCATCGTCAACGCCCAGCATCCCAAGGAGCACGGCGGGAACCTGGGAGGGAGCGCTGCGAGCGAGCCATCCCCCGCCAACGTCAGACCGCACAACGGAATGCGTACTCAGCGTATAGAAGCCCGCCACACGTTCGGCGCAACGCGATACATAGACCACGGCCGTACCCCGGGCGCGCGCGGTTGCAGCATGGCGCACGGCCCACGAATCTACGATTTCGACACCGCTGTGGAAGCCCTCTATGCCCTCCCCCGCCGCAAGCTGAACGGGTCGAGAGAACCCAGCCGTCATACCCAAATCTCCTCACGGGCGAGGAGCGCGCGAGTAGACTCGGGCAGCGGGGCGTCGAGCATCGAACAGAACTCCTCGAACGCGGGGGCCGAGAGACGGGTAAGGCGCGCGGCCTCTAGATCAGCCGCTGCCGCCTCGTCGAGCCTTGAGGTCGACCATTGTGTGAGCGTCTGCCCTTTGAGCGCTGCCGCCTCCTCGTAGCTGGCCCTCTGAGAGACAGTGAGCCGCAAGTCCATCCTGCAGGATTTTTCCAAAGCAAGCGTTGCCATTTCGTCCTCCTCTCGTAGTCTAGAATGCGTACGGAATTACTACGTACAATCATAGTGCCTAGAAAGAAGTTCGTCCAAGCGCCGATGTGACGGAAGCCCATCGGCCTTTACCCTTCGCGGGCCTGAACGCATCACCAAGGGGGTACAGTTATAGCGCCCATCTGGAGGTGCCCGACGCCAGCGTGGCATTGGAACTCGCCTCCGTTGCTGGCCACATCAAGGATATTCAATGCGTTAAACTTTACTCGGTTACAACCGAGTCGGAAAGGACCGAGTATGAAATTCCTTGGTCGTGAACGAGAGCTGGCTCGCATCGAGCGTGAAATCAAAACAGACGGCCAGGGCGCTATCCTCGTGTACGGGCGCCGCCGCGTGGGCAAAAGCGAACTTATCAAGCAGTCGTTAACGGCAAGCGCCACGCGCAACATCTATTACGAATGCAAAGAGACCTCCGAGCAGAATAACTTAGATAGCCTCTCAGCTCTCGTTTCCGAGATTTTTGGCCTTCCCCCGCTGGGCTTTGGCGATCTCGAAGCCCTCCTCGAGCATCTCTTCAACATATCCGCCGATCAACCTCTCACCCTCGTTCTCGACGAGTACCCCTATCTGCGTAAAACGGTCAAAGGGCTCGACAACATTCTGCAGGCGCTGCTCGATCGGCACCGCGATACGTCACGCCTCACGCTCATCCTCTGCGGTTCGTTCGTCGACGTGATGCAATCCTTACTTGAACGCGAGAATCCCCTGTACGGTCGAATCGACCTCACCATCGACCTCAAGCCGATGGACTACTACGACGCCGCGAAGTTCTACCCCGGTTTTTCCGCAGATGACAAGGTGCGCCTCTACAGTGTGTTCGGCGGCATCCCGTACTACACGCGCCTCATCGACCCCATGCTTTCCGTGAGGGAAAACATAATCGAGCTCATCTCGGAGCCAGGTGCGCGATTGGAAAACGAGGTCTCAATGTATCTCACCTCGGAGATCTCCAAAATCAACAACGCGAACGAGGTGTTTGGGGCACTCGCCGACGGCTACTCAAAATACCGCGACATCCTATCTCAATCCCATGTCTCCAGCGGCCCCACCATGGTCGATGTGCTCGACCGGCTCATCCGCATGGAGCTCGTGCAGAAACAGGCGCCCATCAACGATCCGCTTAATAAGAAAAAATCGGGCTACCACATCACCGATGGCCTGTCTCTGTTCTATTACCGCTATGTGTTCCGCTACGCCTCGCAGCGAACGTTCCTTGATCCGCAAGTGTTCTACGATCGCTACATCTCCCGCGACTTTGAAACGAACTACGTCCCGCATTCATTCGAAGACGTGTGCCGGCAGTTCCTCATCCGTAAAAATCGCATGGGTGAGCTTCCCGAGCTGTTCGACGATATTGGCCGCTATTGGTACGACGACCCCGCCACCAAGACGAACGGCGAGTTCGACGTGGTCACAAGCGATCCGCGAGGCTATGTATTCTATGAGTCGAAGTTCCGCTCAACTCCCATCACGCAGGAGATGATCGAGGAAGAGGTTGAGCAGGTCATATCGACGGGGCTTAATTGCTATGCCTACGGCTTCTTCTCCCGTTCCGGATTTTCAAGCAACGTCATCGAGAGCGAACGACTCCGACTGTTCAACATAGAGGATCTATATTGGTAAGAGGCCGCAGGCATCCCTTCCACGAGACGTCGCGCCGATCGGTCGTGAGCAAATGACGCACCAAACCGTGGCGGTGCATAGCGGCGTCCATAACAACGCGCGACAAAGTCCACAACAGCGCACGGAGGAGTCCATAACAAAGAAACGCGACTGCGGGAGGGGCCGAGCACGGCTCCTCCCATCTTTTGAAGCACCGAAAGCCGTACGGTTTTTCGATTGTGGTCAAAATACCCTGTCCGTGCGCCGAAACGCCGCTGGGATAGGCCCGAAACCCCTATACACTTCTTGGATGGCAGTCATCTGTCCATTATTTCTGCTCCTGAACGCTCTCCAAGATGGAAATGAGAGTGAAATGCCCAGCATCGGGAGCTTTCGCGGCTGTTTCCCGACTCTTTTCAGCGCACAGGTAGGGTATTTTGACCAGAGCTTCGAAAACATGCGACACCCGAGGGGCGAAAACCGCGCCTTTTCTTCGCCTCAGTTTTTGGCATACATAAGCGTTGATTGCTACCTGCGATAATTCAATGACTCATGTATAGCTCATCCGCCCTTCCATGTGACAAATCAACAATCACCGAGGAGGAGCTCGAGCAGGCCCGGTCGACAGGGCACGGCCGCTACGCCTACGGATTATTCTCACGGTCTGGATTCAACGACGATATCGAGCGACGCGAGGCAAGGACGAACGCCTGGTCGAGGTGAGCTTTGAGCTGTGCGACTATAAATTGGCCATGGTTCTTCGCGCGGCACACCTCAGCGGCATGGCCCCCGGCGAGTTCGTGAACATCGCGATCAGAGAGCGTCTTGACTATCTCGAATCCCAGATGGAAGACAAAGACGACGGAAATGAGGAAAAGGCTGCACCCCCTGAAGGGCAGGGTGCGGAGTGGCAAGAGGGACAGAAGCGAGACGAGGACGCCGCGAAGCCGAGATAGACCGAGGCGGCGGGGCGCAGACGTCATGGCGCCGAGCTTGCGCTGAGCGCCGACGCATCGATGCCGTTCGGGGCAAAAGAGGGACTCTTCGCCGAAATGAAGACGCGCCGGAAAAAAGCAACCACCATAGTGAGGAAATGCCGAGTCGGAGCTTACCCCAAGAAAGGAATGGGCTATGGTTCATGCAACAACCCGCAACAGATTGCTGGTGGGTGCAACGCTCATCGCGCTCGTCGCGCCGCCGGTCGTGGCACCGTGGAGCGCAGGGGCAACCGAGTACATCCAAAACAATACGACACAAGTGACCGCCACACCTCAGGGGCAGGTCGCTAACTTGGCCCTCAACGATTTCGCCACCGTGAGCGCCTCCGGCACCGAAGCCGGAACGCAATGGCAGCCCGAGCGCGCGGTCGACGGCGACAAGGGCAAAGATTTTGCCTGGCGCGACAAGGGCGAGAACTTCCGAAGCCCCAATGCCTCGCGCTGGTCGGCGGAAAACGGGGACGAGGGCTGGCTTGCCGTCGACCTGGGCGCCGAGGCGAACCTCGATCACGTGACCGTCACCTGGGGCAAGCAGTACGGCGTGGATTACGTCATCGAGACCTCCAGCGACGGCCAGAACTGGACGCAGGCCGGGGAGACGCAACACGGTGAGGCGTCAAAGGAACAGGAGACCAAGCTCTCCGGCTCCGCCCGCCATGTGCGCGTGCGATTCACCAAGCGCAACAGCACGTGGCCCGTGGGAATCTGGGAACTCGAGGTCTTTGGGACATGGAAAGGCAACCCACCCTCTCGCCCAGACGGGGGCCTTCCATCCGTCCTCCCCATGCCCGTGGTCTATGAGGGACGCGAGGGCGATGCGTTCGTGCTGGACCCCAAGTCCGATATCGTCGCCCCTGGTGAGGCCAAGGGGGAAGGCGAAAAGCTCGCCGAGACCCTTCGCGCATCCACCGGCTACTCCCTAGATGTCGTGGACCAGAGCACGGACGCCGTTGCCGACATCGAACTCTCCGTCGAGGGCGCGCGCGAAGAGGAGGCCTACACGATCGACGTCTCCCATGAGGAGCTCGCCATTTCCGCCTCCACCGCGCACGGCCTGTTCAACGGCTGCCAGACCACCTACCAGCTGCTGGGACCCTGGTCCACCGCGGCGTACGTCACCAACGGCCCCTGGTCCGTCCCGGCGCTCCACATCGATGACGCCCCGCGCTTCGCCTACCGCGGCATCATGCTCGACCCCGCCCGCTCGTTCCTCACCAAAGATGAGGTCAAGCAAGCCATCGACGTCCTCTCCAAGTACAAATACAGCTATTTGCACCTGCATCTGGTCGACGACCAAGGCTGGCGCATCGAGATCACCAATGACGGTCGCGAGGCAGGCGACACGATCGACTACACCAAGCTGAGCGAGGTCGGCAGCCAGACCGCAATGGGCACGACCAACCAGCAGGAGAAGCCCGGTATTTCCGGCTTCTACACCCAAGCCGATATGCGCGAGATCACCGCGTACGCGCGCGAGCACCACATCAAGATCGTGCCCGAAATCGACATGCCCGGCCATTCTCAGAGCATGCTGCACTGCATTCCCCAGCTCAACACCCCGGGCTCCTCGCATGACGGCACCAAGGATGCCCAGGGCAACCCGATCCAGAACCCCGCGGACTACATTGTGGCGCCGCACCAGGCCACGGGTGCCGTTGGCAATTCCTATCTCGATCCCAACAGCGACTACACTTGGACGTTCCTCAAGCACGTGGTGAAGCAGGTGGCTGAGCTCACCGATGCCGAATACTTCCATTTTGGCGGCGACGAGACCCACAAGCTCAACACCGATCACCCAGGGCAGGCAAAGCCCTTCTTGACCAAAGCCGCCACCATGGTCCGCGACATGGGGCTCAAGCCCATCGGCTGGAATGAGTGGGCAATCGGCGACATGCAGCCCGGCGACGGCATCCAGTACTGGAACGGCGGCATGGGTGACACCATCACCAAGATCAAGAACCAAGGTGCCAAGGGCCTGTACTCGAGTGCAGCCCACTGCTATTTCCCGCAAAAGGCGGGTCAGGACATCTGGGGCGCCACATGGGCGACCGGCATCGCCGACATCAACGATTTCTACAATTACGATCCTGCCCGCGAGATGGGTGCGACCGACGATCAGATGCTTGGCGTCGAGGGCGCGATGTGGAGCGAGCACGTTCGCGGCATCCAGGACTTCTTCTTCCCCTCGTTCCCGCGAGCGATGGCGACTGCCGAGGTGGGCTGGACCCCTCAAGCCAAGCGCAACGGCCAGGTAAGCGACCTTCGTCGCCGCATGGCGGACGTACTGCCCCAGCTCACCATTGCCGGGGCCGACTTTTACGCCAAGGACGGCTTGGTGCACACGCCGCAACTTGCGGCCGCAGACGTGATGATCCCGCTCCAGCAAGATGGGAGCGGCGCGACCATCGGATACGGTTATATGCCCGAGACCTACACCCAAGATGCAAGCGCGACCATAACCTGGGATAACGGCACGTCTGCATCGCTGACCGTCAAACAGGCACGCGACTACAGGCCCTCCAACCCCGACAACAATAACAACCGCGCTCAAAACGGCATCTTTGAACTTGTGCTTTCCTCGCCGGTGCCAAAAGAGGCCAAGAGCGGGACCATCGAGTTCAAGGTCAAGGACCAAACGGCCACCGACACGCTGCAAATCGAGCGCGAGGTCGCGCCGGAACCGCTTCAAAAGCACACTGTCACGCTCGATCTCAATGGGGGCACCGGCCCTACTGCCACCTTGGAAGTCGCAGACGGCGACAGGCTGCCCGCCATCGCGGCACCCACGTTCGAAGGGCATACGTTCGTCGGCTGGTTTGACAAGGCAACCGGCAAGCCATGGAATATGGACGCGCCCGTGACGTCGGACCTTGTGCTTATCGCGCGCTGGAACAAATCGGCCATGGAGATCGCACCGACGCCGAACAAGCCCAACGGCTCCGAAACAAAGCCCGAGCCAAAGCCCGAACAGAAACCCGGCGCTCTTCCCAGCACCGGAGACGCCACCACCGTGCTTGGCGTATTCGCGGCTCTTCCGGGCATCGCCGCCCTTGCCGGCGGAACCCTGCTGCGCAAGAAGCGCTAACAGACAAATGCAGCATAGGCCATTCAGAGGGGTCCGACACTCGGGCCCCTCTTTTGCATTTGCCTGCTCCACACAGGCGATCATCTCGGAATTGTTGGTGTAAGCGAAATCGATACATGTGTGAGCTCATGAACGTAGAGGCCCAACAAGCGGCAGATGCAGTTTGCCGGGCCGCTGGTCGACATGGCGAGCATAGCCGCCCGATATGAGAAGCCAGAAGATCTCTACGCTGCAGACGGGGTTCATCCAAGCAAAGCCGGTTCCCTGCTCATCGCGAATCACATTGCAAGCCTTGCCGGGGAATTGCTTTCCTCTAGACGAGACGCCGTGAGCTCCTTGAGTCGCTGGGCGTCACGCGTTTTCGTGATTGTGGTCAAAATGCTCTGATTGTGCGCTGACTTGGAGACGAGATGTGCGCAGAAACCTAATACATATCCCAGATAGTAGTCATCTGTTCATCATCCTTGCCTCCCGATCCCTCCCCAAGGCGAAAATCGCGGGAAATACGCTGAGTCGCGAGGCTTTCACCGCCGTTTCCCGGCGCCTCTTGGCGCACAATCAGGGTATTTTGACCACACCCAGAAAAACGAACGGCCGCTGACAAGCGAAATCCGCGCTTTCCAGTATGCGAGATTATCGCCCTGCATAGACACTGGCAATTACCTGCGGCAATTCGACAGCCTTTGCATAGCCTTGCTCGCTCTCCTATGTGACTAAGTCACGCTCATTTCCTGATATGCTGAAATCGAACAAGCCCAAGAGAAAGGCACGACATGAACCGTCGCACATTCCTGAATGCCGTATTCCTCGCGAGCGTTATCTCCCTCGCCGGGCTCACTGGCTGCCTTGGCGCACCTACCGGTGACAACGGCAACACAAACAGCGACAGCGGCAGCAACTCCAACTCCTACCAACAGGTTGATGCCGAAGCCGCAAAGGAGCTCATGGATACCGAGGACGATTACGTCATCCTCGACGCTCGCACGCAGACCGAGTACGACGAAGGACACATCCCCGGAGCCATCCTCATCCCGCACGACACCGTGGCGACCGCCGCCGAGAACGCACTGCCCGACAAGGACCAGCTCATCCTCGTATACTGCCGCAGCGGCAATCGCAGCAAGGAGGCCTCGCAGGCGCTCGTGGACCTCGGCTACACCAATGTCGTCGAGTTCGGCGGCATCAACAGCTGGCCCTACGAGGTCGAGAAGTAAGCGCACACGCCACAACACAACCCATCCACCCCAACTGACGGGCGGGGCGAGACCATTCCCCAATCGAGTTCCGTCCTTTTGGCTTGGAGACTCCTCTAGTCGTAGCGGCTTGTGCGCCTACGGTGGGATACGCATTGGCGCGCGCTTGCCCCGCTGCGCCACTAGGCCACGCCGACCACGCGCAGCGACTCGCCGTCGACAGTAAATGCCACGTCGAGCCCCGCGTAGGCCAAATGGTACACGCGCTCGGGCTCGTGCTTGCTGCCAGCGCGGCGCGGGTCCTGACGCAGCACCTCGACTAGGCCCGGTAGCTTGGGGGCCGGGACACACCCCTGCAGCTCGAATGGGAAATCGACCACGAGCTCCTGCCATGGCGCTCGGTCGGTCCAACCGCCGGTCGCCTCGGGATGGCAGTCGGCGAAGGGGATGTAGGGCTTGATGTCGAAGATCAGCGTGCCGTCGCGCAAGTCCGCGGCGAGCACGTGGATCACGGGGCCGGCGTCGGTGAGCTCCACGTGGTCGAGCTTCACGCAGGTCAGGCCGATGGGATTGGGCCGAAAGGGACTGCGCGTGGCAAAGACGCCGCGGCGCTCGGAGCCGCCCAGGCGGGGCGGGCGAACGGTGGGGGTCCACTTCGCCGTGGTGCCGGGCTTACTGGCAGTCACCGTGTCCATGGCGATATCGGCCGCCGTTCCACCGGGCGTGCCGTTTTCGAACTCCCAGAGCAGCCACAGATGGCTGAACTCCTCCAAACCCGCTACGGCCTGGGGCAGTGCGAACTCCGGCTCGAACACGATGCGCCCCTGCAAATGCGGCGCCAAGAAGCTGTTGCGCGGAATGCCGAATTTCTGCGGCAGGTCCGTCTCGATATGCGCGATGGGCGTCATTTCCATGCCGACCCCCTACCCGTGGAACCGCGCGACGGGAGCCAGGGGCTCGGTGCGGAACACGCGCTCGACCGCCGTCTCGTACTCCTCGACCTTGCGGGCCTTGCGCACCGCGCGATGGACGGCCATGGAGTCGGTGAAGGCGCACTTGGCGTAGAACCACCACTCCTTCATGCGGAACACGGCGTTGCCGCCGATCTCGTCGAGATACGCGCAGAAGAGCTTGTCGTGGAAGCGCTTGAGCTCGGACGCGCTCGCGGGAGCGCCGCCGGTGAGCATCCGCGCCAACGCCGGATTGGCCAGCAGCCCGCGCCCGAGCATAATATGGCGCGTCTGCGGATACGCCGCGACAAGGGCCGCCTGGTCCTCCTCGCCAAAGATGTCGCCGTTGTAGGCCACTGGGAAGGACGCACGCGCGAGCGTCTCCCCATACGGCTCCCAGCGCGGCTTTCCCTGGTACCGGTCCTTTTGCACGCGCGGGTGCACGATGAGCTCCGCCAGCGGCAGGCTGCGATACAACTCGAGGATGCGCTCGTACTCGGTGTCGCCCTCCAAGCCCAAGCGCGTCTTGACCGAGACGGGGATCGGCGAGCGCTCGCACACGTCGCGGAGGAACACCTCGAGCTCGTCGAGGTTGCGCAGAAAGCCGGAGCCCTTGCCCTTGGAAACGACCGTGCCCGAAGGGCAGCCGAGGTTGAGGTTGACCTCCGCGTAGCCAAGCTCGGCCAGCTCGCGTGCGGCCCACACGAACGCGTCCGCGTTCTTGGTGAGCAGCTGCGGGATGACGTTCAGGCCCTCGTTGTTGGCGGGGTCGATCTCCTTGAGATGCTTGCCGCCGAACGACGACCCCACGCGCGGCGGGGCCAGAAACGGCGTGTAGTAGCGGTCGAGCGCGCCGAAGCACTCGGCATGCACGCGGCGGAATGTGTGCCCCGTGATGCCCTCCATGGGGGCGAGCGAGTAGATCATCTAGCGATCCTCCCAGGGCGTGATGACCAGCTTGAGGCAGCCGTCCTCGTGGGCCTCGAACGCGCGGTAGGCCTCCACGATATCGTTGAGCGGATAGCGGCCGGAGATGAGGCAGCTCGTGTCGATGCGGCCCTCCCGCACGAGGCGCATGGTCTCGGCGAGATTGCACGCGTCCACGCCGCCGGTCTTGAAGACGAGGTTCTTGCCGTACATCTGGTGCAGCGGCAGCGTCTGCGGGCCCTCGTACATGGCGGAGAGCACCACCGCGCCGTGCGGTCGGGCGATGCGCCAGGCCATCTCGAAGGTGTTGGAGCCGCCGGCCGCCTCGATCACGCTGTCGGCGCCGCGGTTATGGGAGAGCTCGCGCACCGCGGCCTCGACGGCGGCGAGGTCCATGGTGCTCGCGTCGATGATGTGGTCCGCCAACCCGCGGTCTTGGGCGAGGTCGAGGCGCGCGGGGTCGATGTCGATCGCGATGATGGCAGCAGTCTCGTGCAGGCGGGCGCACATCATGGTGGTAAGACCGACCGGGCCAGCACCGATCACGGCGACCGTGGAACCGGGCTCGATCTCGGCGATTTGGGCGCCCCAATGGCCCGTGGCAACGATGTCGCCCAGGAAGAGGGCGTCCTCGTCGGTCACGCCCGCGGGGATGGGCGTGCAGGTCTGGTCGGCCAGCGGCACGCGCACGAGCTCGGCCTGGCAGCCGTCCTCGCAGCAGCCGAGCTCCCAGCCGCCCTCGATGCAATTGTTGACCCAGCCGCGCTCGCAGTAGAAGCACTCGCCGCAGAAGGTCTCGCAGCTCACGGCCACGCGGTCGCCGGGCGCAAGGCCGCACACGCCCTCCCCCACCTGCTCGACCACGCCCACGAACTCATGGCCGAGCACCGTGTCGGGCGTGGCGCGCGGGACGGCGCCGTGGATGATGTGCAGGTCGCTCGTGCAGATGGTCGAGCGCGTGACGCGGACGATGGCATCGGTGGGCACCCGCAGCCGCGGCTCGGGGCGGTCCTCGAGCGCGATGTGACCGTTGCCGTCGTGTACCAGGGCTTTCATGGGGATCTCCTTATCGCTTGCTCGCCCGCGATGATACGCGATTCGGGAGCCTCGAGACATGCCGCCGGCAACGTCCGCCTGCAGGTTTCGTCCTTAAAAAAAGTTGGACTTCACATTTTTAAGGACGTAAAAGTGTTGAGTTCAACATTTTTCAGGACGAAAGACCCGTCTGCCAGCTTTGGGCAAGGCTACCGCGGTCTAGAGTGCAATAGCTGTTGCACAATTCGGCGTGCAACCCACAGCCTAATAGCCATCCGGCCCGACTCGCCTATGCGTCTGAACCCAAAACGGCCATAGGACGCCACGGCAAGCTGGACGGACCGGAAAACTCAGCCGTCATACCCAGGTCTCCTCGCGAGCAAGCAGATCGCGGGTCGACTCCGGTGGCGGAGTGTCGAGCGTCGAACGGAACTCCTCGAACGCAACCCCTGCAAGCGGGGTCAGGCGCGCAGACTCTATATCTGCTGCCGCCGCCGAGCGATGCTCCAGCATGAGGCCGAACTGCTCGCCCTCGTCCAGCACCCCGAGGGCGACGCGGTAGCGCTCGCGCCTTCGAGAGAGCTCCGCCTCGTCGATGCGCCCGCAACCCTCGAACCGCGTCTCGTCCAGGTTATGCATGAGGTCGGCGCGCTTGACCGTGCGCGCGACCGGGTCGACGACAAGGGCGTCTATGTAATCGCGGTAAGGCACGGCAGGGTCGTGCGTGAGCAGCCGCAGGGGCTCGGTGACCTCCGACGGGAACTCGCGCTCCAGCTCATCGAGCGTGATGGGCGTGTCTTCCACCACATCGTGCAGCAGGGCCACGCAGGTCGTGACCTCGTCGGGCATCTGTTCCGCGAGATGATACGGATAGAACACGTAGGGCGTGCCGCACTTGTCGACCTGCCCCGCGTGCGCCTCGTAGGCAATTTGCATGGCGCGGTTGGTAAGCGCTGCGTAGATCATGGGCGGCTCCTTTCTCGTCGTGCGCATTATCTCATGGCAGAATGTCGAGCCGTCCCGTGCGGCTACAGCGCCTCGACGCGCGGCGTTTCCTGGTCGTCCACGACAAAGGAGCCGTCACTCAGCTCCGCGATGCGGGCGTTGAGCTTGCCCAGGAACTCGAGCATGAGAGGCTTGTCGGCCTTCTCCTACTCCTCGTTGAACCAGCAGGCTTGGTCGTGCGAGTCGAACTCGTAATAGGACGAATACAGCTCGCAAATCTGGCCGTCGAGAGTCTGCAAAGCCGCGTCATTATCGATCGCGGGGATGCCCGTTCGAGTCCCACCGTCGATGAACTCGCCCTTCCGCAATGGAGCGGCCAGGAAGTCGAGTGAGATCTTGAGAGTCCTCCTCATTGCGCCTTTCTGTTCTTCAATGGATGGGCGCTGGCCCGGAAGCCGTTTAAGCCTATTCCCGTAAGAAGGAGGCACTCGCCATTGTATTCGTAAATACGCTCGTAGCCCTCTCGGCCATTGGTTTTCTTGATCTTGTTGGAGGGCCAAAGGAAGCCTGCAAATCAGCCATTTTGCCTATGGCGGAGTTATTCTGAAAACGCAAAGCCATGACAGTCGGCCTGCAAAGTGCAGGTTACTTGCTATAATTATGTTCATAATTATGCAAGGAGGTCCCTATGCCAGTCTGTGTTCCCGTGAAAGACATGCGAGACACCTCTCGCTTCGCCGAGCTGGTGGAGTCTTCTGCCGGTCCGGTTACGGTCACTAAAAACGGATACAGCAAGTTCGTCGTGATGCGCTCCGAGGATTACGATCGCATGGAGGCCGAGCTTGCCCGTGCTCGCCTGATGGGGCGCATCGCCCTGGCGGAGCGAGAGCGCAACGACGGTCTCGCCAAGGACGCCTTCGAATCCCTAGCATCGATCGAGGCAAAGTATGGCCTATGATGTCAAGGTCCTCCCGACGGCGGAGCTCGAGGTCGAGGACATCGTCGAGTATCTCAGCGGATTCGGCATGCAGCCCGCCCGCCATTTCATTAAGGACTACAGGCGCCAGCTCGAGCTGCTCGCAAGCGGCGTTATCGACTACGGGCTATGCAAATTGCCGGAGGTCGCGAAGCTGGGATACCACGCCTGCCGCGTCAACTCCTACATCATGCTGTACTACTTTGAGGGTGATGCGGTCGTCATTGCCCACGTGTTTCACCAAAGGCAGGACTACGCCCGACTGGTGTAGCAACGGATTTTGAAATCACAAATCTTTGGAATCAAGAACGCTGTGGGGACTTTTATTTGGCAGAAACGAACGTCTCCCGATGCCCGAAAAAGAATTAGCACCGCTCATGAGTATCTTCTCTGTTATACGTCCGACATCAATTAGCTGAACGATTCTATCAAGGGGCTTGCCTAGTTTAGGGGCCTTTCGCGGAGTTCCCGAAGCATGAATCTGTACATGTCCCGCCCCCGCACGTTGAACCTGAACTCGCATTCCTTCAGATGGAGGTAGAAGTCCTCCTTGGGCATACCCTGGTATTTCACCAGCCTGTCCTTCGCGTAGCCCCAGAAGCTCTCGATGCCGTCGATGCGCTCGCCCGGGTTTTCCCGCTCGACGGACTCGTTCTCGCCGCGGCTCACCCTGCAATGGTGCCTGTAGCCCCAGTCCACCAGGCCGTCGCAGGGGGCGGACCCGTCGGTGCACATGATGGGATCCTTGGACGCCTTGCCCTCGATCACCCGCGTCGACGTCCCGCGGGTGACGTCCGGGACGATCCGGGTGCAGACCTTGCCGCCGCG
>ERZ1032357.21-NODE-21-length-54503-cov-41.941339_pt1 | contig 54503 bp, 41 predicted proteins | sample MGYA00517100_ERZ1032357 | MGnify/ENA primary metagenome ERZ1032357 (study PRJEB33719, sample SAMN04262589) | wastewater metagenome | biome: periurban shantytown; feature: animal feces; material: feces | host: Canis lupus familiaris | place: Peru: Lima | collected...
TGGTACTGCGGGGGAAGCCCGTGGGAGAGCAGGGCGCCGCTGACCGGTGGACGGCTCTCGCCTTGTATCCACAGGCGAGACGGGGAGGGGGAGCCGCGAGCTCCCCCTCTTTGCATATGGAGGTGCTTTCCATGTCGTATACCGTGTTCGTTATTGGAAATATCGCCTCGGGCAAGTCGACTGCCTGTGCATATCTAGCCTCGCGTGGCGCCCGTCACATCGATTTGGATGCAATGGCCAAGGGCCTGTACGTACCTGGATCTCAGCTCGTCCAATCGATTGCCGAGGAGTTCGGCTGGGATGTCCTCGATGAGTACGGCGCAATCCGTTCTTCGGTCTTAGCCTCTCGCGCCTTCGTGACTCCTGAGTCCATTGCGGCCCTCAACGCCATCGTCCACCCGGTTCTGCTCGATCACCTGAGCACGCTGCTCCTGCCCGTGCAGTGCTGTTCTACCGTCGTCCCGGAGTATCCCCTCACGGTCGTCGAGGTCTCCGCAGCCGCCTCCTTTACTGATGCATTCGGCTTGGCGGATGACGTGCTTGCGGTTCATGCCCCATTGGATATCCGTCGCGCCCGCGCTCTCGAGCGGGGGATGAGCGCTGATGACTTTGAGGCACGCTCCTCCGTTCAGCCCTCCGATGATGAGCTCATTGCGATGGCGGGTCACGTCATCGATAACTCGGCAGGCGACGATTCATTGTTTGCCCGCCTTGACGAGTGGATTGAGGAACGTGGCATCACGGGACTCGTTAGTGCGGGTACCCATGCGTAGGGGCGTAAAACTGTTGACGTGGTACCGCGTCCTGCCTTTGCTCATCGTTCTGCTCTTCGGCGCCATCTCTTTTGTCTACTCCTTTGGACCGTCGCTCGTCTTTAAATCGATGTATCCGCTCGAGTATGAGGATGAGATCACCTCCTCAGCGACCGCACATGGCGTCGACCCGTATTTGGTGGCGGCCGTCATACGGTCGGAGTCGAGTTGGGATCCGCATGCGTCCTCACATCAGGGGGCGGTCGGCTTGATGCAGCTTATGCCGGAGACCGCGCAGGATATGATCGACAAGGGCTTGGTCGACGGAACTCGGTACTCGGTGGACATGCTGGAGGATCCGGCTGTGAACATCGAGTTTGGCTGCGCGTACCTCTCGTACCTGCTCGCGTACTTCAACGGGGTCACCGATAAGGCGATCGCGGCCTATAACGCCGGGATGGGCAACGTCGATGTTTGGGCGCAGGAGGACGACCTGCTGCACAACGCGATCACGTTCCCGGAGACGCAGGCGTATCTCGCGCGCGTGTCCATGGCGCAAACGCGCTACCAAGAGCTCTATCCGCAGGCCTTTAGCTAGCGCAACCGCCCGTCCTGGCGTACCCTGTATGGCGCGGAGTGTCGGCACTCAGGCTCGCGCTTGAGTCATAGGTAATAGCGGGATGGTTCGATATGGCGGATTTTGAAGTTGAGCGTGTGGGCGGCGAGTTGCGTCGATTTGGCGTGGCGGGTGAGGCAGCGGCGTTTGAGGTCGTCTCTCCCTTCCAGCCGTCCGGCGATCAGCCCGAGGCGATCGCCTCGCTCGTCAAAGGCGTCGAGGATGGCGACCGGTATCAGGTCCTGTTGGGCGTGACCGGTTCGGGCAAGACGTTCACCATGGCCAAGACCATCGAGGCGCTGGGTAAGCCCACGCTCGTCATGGCTCCCAATAAGACGCTCGCCGCGCAGCTGGCTAGCGAGCTCAAGGAGTTCTTCCCGCATAACGCCGTCGTCTATTTCGTCTCGTATTACGACTATTACCAGCCCGAGGCCTACGTGCCGTCAAGCGACACGTATATCGAGAAGGACTCGTCCATCAACGAGGAAGTCGAGATGCTGCGGCATCAGGCGACCGCCTCGCTGCTCTCACGCCGCGACGTCATCGTCGTCGCCTCGGTCTCGTGCATCTACGGCATCGGCTCGCCGGAGGATTACGCCGGCCTCGCCCCGAATGTCGACAAGAAGGTGCCCCTGGAGCGCGATGAGTTCATCCATGCGCTCATCGACATCCAATATGACCGCAACGACTATGACCTCGCGCGCGGGACGTTCCGCGTGCGCGGCGACGTGGTCGACGTGTACCCACCCTATGCCGAGCACCCCCTGCGGTTTGAGTTCTTTGGCGACGAGGTGGAGCTGATCGCCGAGATCGACGAGGTGACGGGCGAGATCATGCGCGAGTACGACGCCATCCCGGTGTGGCCCGCATCGCACTACGTGACGGAAAAGCCCAAGGTCACGGCCGCGCTCAAGTCCATTGAGGAGGAGCTCGAGGCCCGTGTGAGCGAGCTCAAGGCGAACGACAAGCTGCTGGAGGCCCAGCGCTTGGAGCAGCGCACGAGCTACGACCTCGAGATGCTGGAGACGATGGGCTTTACCACGGGCATCGAGAATTACTCGCGCCATCTGGACGGGCGCAAGCCCGGTGAGCCGCCGTTCACGCTCATCGATTACTTCCCCAAGGACATGCTCTGCATCATTGACGAGAGCCACGTGACGGTGCCGCAGATCCGCGGCATGCACGAGGGGGACCGTTCGCGCAAGGTCACGCTCGTGGAGCATGGGTTCCGCCTGCCGTCCGCGCTGGATAACCGACCCCTGCGTTTTGACGAGTTCGAGGCGCGCATCCCCCAGTTCATCTATGTGAGCGCTACGCCCGGTGACTACGAGCTCCGCGTGAGCCAAAACAACGTGGAGCAGATCATCCGCCCCACCGGCCTGCTCGACCCCAAGATCGACGTGCGCCCCGTGCGCGGTCAGATCGACGACCTCATCGACGAGATCAACACGCGCGTTGCCAAACACGAGCGCGTGTTGGTGACGACGCTCACCAAGCGCATGGCGGAGGACCTGACCGACCATCTGCTCGATGCGGGCATCCGCGTCAACTACATGCACTCGGATACGGCGACCATGGACCGCGTCGAGATCCTGCGCAGCCTGCGCCAGGGCAAGATCGATGTGCTGGTGGGCATCAACCTCCTGCGCGAGGGCCTCGATTTGCCCGAGGTGTCCCTCGTGGCGATCTTGGACGCGGACAAAGAGGGCTTTCTGCGCAATCGGCGGTCCCTCATCCAGACCATCGGCCGCGCGGCCCGCAACGCGGAAGGCGAGGTCATCATGTACGCCGACACGGTGACTGACTCGATGCGCGAGGCCATCGATGAGACGAACCGCCGCCGCGCGATCCAGATGAAGTTCAACGAGGAACACGGCATCAAGCCAAAGACCGTGCGCAAGGCGATCAGCGATATTTCGAGCTTTATCGCCGAAGCCGAGGAGACGGTGGGCAAGAAGGACCGTTCGCGCGGTGACACGCTGGGCCATGGCGCGTTCTTCTCACCGGCGGCGGACGGCGACGCGGGTGATGAGGGTGCCGCCTCGATGGGGGAGCGGTTGGCGGAGGAGTTGTCGGAGCTGCCCCAGGAGGAGCTCGCGCGCGTCATCGCGACCATGGAGGACGACATGCGCGCCGCGTCGGAGGCCATGGACTTTGAGGAGGCGGCGCGCCTGCGCGACGCCGTGGTGAGCCTCAAGGCCATGGCGGAGGGTACGAGTGAGGACGAGGTGATAAAGGCCCTGCGCAAGAGCGCCCGCAAGGGGTCGGTGTTCGCCTCGGGCCGCAAACGCCAAGGCGCGCGGTTCAAGAAGTAGGATGGTATACTTACCCACGGGAAAATCGCGGCTCAGGGCCGTTGGGGAGGGAAGACCATGACTGACTTCGATATGATATTCGACCGTTTGCGCGGGCTGACGTGGAGCCATGTCGCCATGGCAGCGTGCTGTTTTGTCCTGGGTGCGGCGTTGTTCGTTTCCCCGGCATGGGTGCACGCGGATTTCGTCCGCCTGCAGCAGCTGCTGTCCTGGTTCGCCATCGCGTCCGGCGCCTTGTCGCTCATCGGGTCGTTCGCATCCGCGGCGCCGCTCTCGCTGCGCGGCGTCGAGCCCGTCGCGGGCGTCGTGCTGCTGGCAGGCGGGCTGTGGACGCTCAACTTCCCGCTCGCCGCGTCGTCTTTTGCGGTGAGTGTTTCGGCGTTGGGCATATTCCTCGCGCTGTACCTGGTGCTCACGGCGCTTGAGATGGACCGTCGCGGCGCCGGACGCTGGGTGGCGCAGCTGGTGGGCGCGCTCGCCGTCCTCGCGGTTTCCTTTGCAGGCCTGTTCGGCTTGGCCGGCTCCGCGGGCATGCTCGCCCTTGCCGCCTTGCAGCTGTACATCGCCGGCTGGGGCTTTGTGTACGCCTCGGTGAGCCTGTCGGTGCGTGCGAGCAAGGTCGCGGCGGCGTAAGGGCTCCCGCCGGTCATCTGGTCGCTCTATATGGTGAACGCCGTCTCGGCCTGGTGCCGGGGCGGCGTTCTTCTTGCGGCGATGTGGAATGTGCGCCGCGCTCTCTTAGGCGCAATGCGTGTCGATGAGCGCGCGGGCGCAGCGGATGCCGTCGGTTGCGGCGCTCATGATGCCGCCCGCGTATCCCGCTCCCTCGCCACAGGGGTAGAGGCCGGGCGTGCTGACGGAGACGCAGGACGTGCGGTCGCGAACGACGGTGACCGGTGAGCTCGAGCGCGTCTCGGGCGCCGTGAGCACGGCGTCGGGGCAGTCGTAGCCCTTGAGCCTGCGCCCAAGGAGCGGCAGCCCCTTACGCAGGGTGTCGATGACGTGAGCGGGCAGGACCTCGTCGATGCTGCCCCAGGTGACGCCGCGCGGGTACGTGGGGGCGATGCGGCCCGGGCCCGTGCTTGCCCGTCCCTGCAGGAAGTCGCCGACGAGCTGCGCCGGCGCGCGATACGCACCGCCACCGCACGCAAAGGCGCGTCGCTCACACGAGCGCTGAAGCTCGATGCCGGCAAGGGGGTCGGTGCCGGGCAGATCGCTGGACGTGATGTTGACCAGAAGCGCGGCGTTGGCGTTGCGCCCATCGCGCGCGTTGAGGCTCGCGCCGTTCGTGACGACCCCGCCGCGCTCGGATGCCGCTGCGACGACTTCGCCGCCGGGGCACATGCAAAACGAGAAGAGGCTGCGCCCGTTATCGAGATGGGCGACCAGGCTGTAGGGAGCCGCGCCAAGGGCGGGGTGCCCGGCGGCGGTGCCATAGAGCGCTCGGTCGATATCGGCCTGCAGGTGCTCGATGCGCACGCCTATGGCGAACGTCTTGCGCTCGAGCGCGACGCCGCGATGCCTGAGGAGGGCGAAGACGTCGCGCGCGGAGTGTCCGCAGGCGAGGATGACGGCACGGGCGGGGATGTGCTCGGCGCGGCCCTCGTGGGTCACGGTGACGCCACGGACGGCGCCGCGCGCATCGAGCTCGATGTCGGTGACCTGCGTGCGAAAGCGCACCTCTCCGCCGCACGAGCGGATACGAGCGACGATGTTGGTGACGACCTCGGGCAGGACGTCCGAGCCGATGTGCGGCTTGGCGTCCCAGAGGATGTCGCGCGGCGAGCCCGCCTCCACCAGCGTGCGCAGGACGAGGCGATGCAGGGGATTTTTGGTGCCCGTGTTGAGCTTGCCGTCGGAGAACGTGCCGGCTCCGCCCAGCCCGAATTGGATGTTGGACGCAGGGTCGAGCTCGCCGGTGGCGTTGAAATGGCGCACGGCGCTCGTGCGCCTGGTCGCGTCGTCCCCCTGCTCGATGAGAAGGGGCGCAAGGCCCGCATCGGCGAGGGTGAGGGCGGCAAAGAGCCCCGCGCATCCCGCACCCACCACGATGGGGCGCTCGTCTGCGTCTGGTACGTTGGCGGCGTTGCGGGGGCGCTCGAATGAGGGCTCGGCGCCGTCGACGGCCCGAACGCGCCGCGCGTCGCGGGGAGGGACGTGTTCGAGGAGTCGCAGCTCATCGATGCCCGAGGCGACATCGATGCGCGCGCTGAGCGTGAAGTGCACGTTTGTTTTTTTGCGCGCGTCGATCGATTTGCGGTGCAGCTCGACGCGCGACAGGTCCTGACGGCGGCAGCCGAGCAGGCGGGTCGCCTCGCGCGTGCAGGCGGCGATGCATCCGCGCTCGGAGGACCCCTCCTTAAGCGAGCAGGAGATCTCCGAGATTTCTAGCATGATGCTCCTTTCGCTGCGCACGCGGCGGCCCGCATGCCCGAGATCCACGCCCAGGCGAGGTTGTATCCCCCGCAATCGGCGTCCATGTCGACGGCCTCTCCGCATGCGTGCAGGTCGCGCACGGGGCTGCCGTCCCGGCGCCGTGTGACGGCAAAGCGATCGAGGTCGATGGCGGAGAGGGGGATGCCGCCGCGATGCACATGGGCCTGGCGGTGCTCGGCGGTGCCCAGCACGCGCAGGGGCAGGCGGTGGAGGACGGCGGCGCACCGGGCGAGCGGGTCGTTCGACCCGTTGGCGAGATGGCAGACGAGCGCGGCTAGGGGGCGCGCCACCAAGCCGTCGAGCCACGGGGCGCTCCCGGCGAAGCTTCCGAGATCGCGCTCGCGCCGCCGCAACAGGTTGAGCAGCTGCGCCTCGCTCAGATGGGGGAACAGGTCGAGGTCGATGACGTCGCCGGGTTGGAGCCGGCGCGACAGGTTGAGGGCGGCGATGCCCGAGATGCCGTAGGTCCTAAAGAGGACCTCGCCGTGCTCAAAGGCGATGGCGGCCCCATTGCGCATGAGGGAGAGCGTGCCCTCGACGCGCAGCCCGTCGAGGTGCTCGAGGGCCAGCGAGGCGGCGTCGGCTTCGCGTGCGCCTTCGGGCGCGAGTCGGCAGGAGATGGGGCAGAGCACGGGCTGCTCATGAAGGTGGGGGATCCCAAAGATCTTGCAGATCGCATCGGACTGCCCACCCGTGGCGATGACGACCCTGCGGGCGCGAATCGTGCGCTCGGCACGCGGCGCGGCGGCGAGCGCCTTGCGCGCGTTGCGGATATGGGCTTTGGCGTCTCGACCCGGCTTGAACGAGAGCGGCGCGGAGGGCGCGTTCAGGGTGAGCTCCCAGCAGTCCACATATGTGGCGCGCACGAGCTCGACGCCGCACATCAGGTCGACCTGCAGGCGGTCGCAGGCGTTGAGGAGCACGTCGCGCACGGATTCGGCCCGTCGCGTCATGGGGTAGAGCCTGCCCTCGTCCTCCTCGGCGAGCATCAGGCCGAGCCCCTCGAAAAACGAGGCGATGTCGCGCTCGGCATGATCGCCAAAGACGTGGCGCACGGCGTCCTCGTGCCTAAAATGACGGGGGTCGAGCTGCGCATTCGAGATGTTGCAGCGCCCGTTGCCCGTGGCGAGCAGGCGCAGGCCGCATTCGACGTCCTGTTCGAGGACGCAGCAGCGCGCGCCCGCACGTGAGGCCGTGACGGCGGCGGCGAGGCCGCTCGCCCCGCCCCCTATGACGACGACGTCCATGAGCGGAGCGCCGCCCTCCGCGGGGGAGAGCGGCGCGCGCGTCGTGCGGTGTGAATTGGAGGGCGCGTCCACGGCGGCTATGCCGAGGCGTCGTCGGAGCCGGTCGGCTCGACGTGCTCGGGGAGTCCGGCGACCTTGGCGAGGGCGTCGGGCAGCAGTCCGGCGGGCAGCTCATCCTCGATGGCGCCGGCGTCGCACGCGGCGGCGAGGGCGGGGTCGATGGGTAGGCGGCCCAAGATCTCCAGGCCGTACTGCTCGGCGACGGCGTCGAGCTTGCTGGGGCCGAAGACCTCGATCTTCTTACCGCAGTCGGGGCATTCGACGTAGGCCATGTTCTCGACGATGCCCAAGACGGGGATGTTCATCTTCTCAGCCATGTTCACCGCCTTGGCGACGATCATGGACACGAGGTCCTGGGGGCTCGTCACGATGACGATGCCGTCGACCGGTAGGGACTGGAACACCGTGAGGGCGACGTCGGCGGTGCCGGGGGGCATGTCGACCAGCAGGTAATCGAGCGGGCCCCAGCTCGTCTCGCTCCAGAACTGGCGGATGGCGCCCGCGATGACCGGGCCGCGCCAGAGCACGGGGTCGGTCTCGTTCTTGAGCAGCAGGTTGCTCGACATGACCTTGACGCCGTGGTCGGAGATCTCGGGCAGCAGCAGGTTACCGAGGCCCATGGCGTGCCGCCCGCTCATGCCGAACATCTTGGGGATGGAGGGGCCGGTGATGTCGGCGTCGAGGATGCCGACCTTGTGGCCAGCGCGCGCCAGCTCGACGGCGAGCGACCCGGTGACGAGGGACTTGCCCACGCCGCCCTTGCCGGACAACACGGCGATGACGCGTTTGACCTCGGAGAGGTTGTTCTCCTCGAACTCCTGCGGGGCGGTTTGCCCGCCCGCGGCCGTTGCATGCTCACAGCTCATATGCGCTTCCTTTCGCGTGACGTGAAACGCCCCCATTGTACCCGTCTGGCGTCGATTCTGGCCCGGATGGTGCATGGGGACAGCGGTGATCGGGGCGTTTTGGGGCCCAGTGCCCGAGGGCTGCGCACCGCATTGCCGTTTTGTTGACAAGTGGGTATTCCTCATGGCGGTGTTGACCTCGTGTGCCGCGCATGACAGATTAGTAATCTTGGGAAATGTGTGATTATGTGCCGAGCGCGCGGTCGGGATCGATGGCGCGCGGCGCACATGCGTGTTGAGGATGCCGATGGTTGAGACTGCCAGCCCCGCTCTCGCGGTGATTCCGCTGATATTCGCTTGTGCCCTTTTTGCCGCCGGGGCGGGGTACGCCTTCTGGTGGGTCAAGCGCCTGGGTCGCCGGATGTCCGCGGGCCAGGTGGCGTGGCCGCTCGTGTTCGTCGCCTACCTCGTGTTCATCGCGGTGTGGTGCGCGATCGGGTGGCTCGACGCCGGCATCGGGGCGCTCGATATGGCGGTATGGTCCGCCGTGCAGACCGCCTGCGGACTATGCACGCTGGCGCGTCGTCCCGTTCTCGACTGGATCGAGTCGCTACCGCGTCCGGCGGCTGAGGGCATCCGCGCAGGGCGTGACGTCTCGGTGCTGGCGGGAGTCTCAATCGCGTCCGCTCTGATGGTCGATGCTGCTTGGTCCGATCTCGCCGGGAGCATCCCGGTCCGCTTCGTCGCGTTCACCGCGCTGCTGCTCGCCGGCTTTGGCGTGGTGGCGTATGCGCTGGGGCAGCGCTCGGGCGTGCTCATGTGCCTCGTCCCCATTGCAGCGGCGGGCTTTGGCGTGGCGCAGCATTTCGTGGTCCAGCTCAAGGGCGCGGCCATCTTGCCGAGCGACCTGCTCGCGCTCGACACCGCCGCCGCCGTGGCCGGCGCCTACGATTTCATCCTCACGCCGCAGATCTTTTGGGTGCTCTGCGTTGTGGGCGTATGCGTGTGCCTTTTGTCGTTCGTGTGGCCGGGGCGCGTGTCGTCGCGTCGTGCCCGCATAGCGAACATCGCGGTGAACGTCGCGTGCGGCGCCGCGTTGAGCGCGGGCTGCGCGGGGCTCTTCCGCTCCGTCTCGATCGATGAGGCGCTGGGCTTTACGTACGACCGTTGGCAGCCCATCGAGACGTACCGTTCGTGCGGGTTTGTCCCGAGCTTCATATCGCTGCTGCAGGACTTCGCGATTCCCGTGCCCGAGGGCTATACGAGCGAGGGCGCCCAGGCGCTCGAGGATGAGCTGGCTGCTCAATTCGACATGGGTATGGGGGCCGCGCCCGAGCGCTTGGCGGCGTGCGAGCAGTTCGAGCAGGTGCGCCCCACCGTCATCGCGGTGATGAACGAGACGTTTACCGACTTGTCGCTCTACGAGGGGCTTCGCGCCGCCGGTTATACGGGGCCGGAGGGCTATAACTCCCTGACCGGCACGCTCATGCGCGGCACGCTCATGGCGTCGGTGATGGGCGGCGGCACCGCCAACACCGAGTTCGAATTCCTCACGGGCAACAGCTCCGCGTTCATCGGGTTTGGAAAATACCCCTATCAGCTCTACGACCTGTCGGGCGTCGACAGCCTGGCATCGCAGTTCGCGGGGCTCGGGTACGCCACCACCGCCATGCATCCGCAGCTTCCGAGCAACTACAACCGCTCGAGCGTGTATCCGGAGCTCGGCTTTGGCGAGTTCTTGTCCATCGACGACTTTGGCGAGGTGGAGAGCTATCACGCCGGCGCGCGCGACAAGGCGACGTACGACAAGATCCTGGAGCTGCTGGAGGGCGACGATGCTCCCCAGTTCATCTTCGATTTGACCATGCAAAACCACAGCGGCTACGATCCCGGCTCCGTGCCCGCCGAGGATGTCGTCCGCTATGCTCCCGCCGACGTGGCGGACGAGGCCCTGCTGGGGCAGCTCGACACGTACCTGGCGTGCATCAGCATGTCCGACAGTGACCTGATGTATTTCATGGATCGCTTGCGCGGGCTGTCTCGACCGGTCGTCCTCGTGTTCTTCGGCGACCACCAGCCCAACTTTTCCGGGGCCTTGAACGATGCGCTCTATCCGGGGGAGGACCCCTTCCTGCACGAGATGCGCACCTATGAATCGACGTACATGGTCTGGGCGAACTACGAGGTCGCCGGCGCGCCGCTCGATGTGCGTGCCGAGGTTGGCGCCGCCCAGCTCGCCGCGCAGGTGCTGTACCGCATCGGCGCTCCGCTCAGCGATTATCAAAAGGCGCAGTTGGTGCTCGATGCACAGGTGCCGGCGGTCAACCTGCTGGGCTATCGGGGCGCGGACGGCCTGCGTTACGCGCTGGAGACCGAGAGCCCGTACCGGGGCGCGCTCAACCAGATGGCGACGCTGCAGTACGAGAATTTCGCGCGCAAGGTTCAGTAAGCGGGGCCGGGGGATCCGCCCGGGCGTCTCGCCGCGGCGCCGGTGTGGGCTCGCCGATGGGACGGGGCCGTAGACTCGCCGTCGCGTCAATGGCCGATCGGTGGCCCGCCGATGGGCGATGGATGGGTTGTCGACGAGGTGGGGCTGCCGATGAGTGAAGGGTGGGGCCGCGATCGTCGAAAGGCGGGCCGTCGAGGACGCAAGCCGCCGATGAGTGACAGGCCGGCCGACGAGGGCGCGCGCCGCCGATGGGCGACGGGCAGGGCGGTCGATGGGCAGGTCGACGGGGCGGGCTTGGCGATGGTCGAGCGATGACCCGCCGATGGCCGAAAGGCGGGGTGCCGTACGCGGGAGGCGTCTGAATGCCGGGAGTGCGAACGGGTATTCTTCTTGGCAATATGGGCGCGCGAGGCATGAGGTGCGCCCCGCTGATTCGAAAGGAGCGCACATGCTGCTCGAAGGCAAGAAGGCCATCATCACCGGCGGCACCCGCGGCATCGGCTATGCCATCGCCGCCCGCTTTATCGAGGAGGGCGCCGCCGTCACCGTGTTCGGCTCGCGCCAGGAGACCGCCGACGCCGCGGTCGAGAAGCTGCTCGCCAGCTACCCGGATGCCAAGGTGTGGGGTCGCACCTGCGACCTGTCCTCGCTCGACGCCGTGACCGAGGCCTTTGCCGCCGCCGCCGAGGATATGGGCGGCGTGGACACCATCGTCAACAACGCCGGCATTTCCCAGTCCACCCCGTTGCTCGACTACACCGCCGACGAGTGGCAGAAGGTCATGGACCTGAACGTCACCGCCGTGTTCAACGGTTGCCGCGCCGGCGCCCAGCTCATGATCGAGGCGGGCCACGGCGGCACCATCACCACCACGAGCTCCATGGTCTCCAAGTACGGTCAGCCGTCCGGCTGCGGGTACCCCACGTCCAAGTACGCGGTCAACGGCCTGACGCAGTGCCTTTCCCGCGAGCTCGCGCCCAAGGGCATTCGCGTGAACGCGGTCGCACCCGGCATCACCAAGACCGACATGGTCGCGGCGCTGCCCGAGAAGATGATCCAGCCGCTGATCGCCACCATTCCCCTGGGTCGCATCGGCGAGCCCGAGGACGTGGCCAACGCGTTCGTGTACCTTGCGAGCGACATGAGCTCCTACGTCACCGGTGCGGTCATCCCCGTGGACGGTGCGGCTCGCAGCTAAGCTCGCTGCAGCCATGCGAGTTGCTTCAAGCGGCCTGGGAGCAATCCCGGGCCGCTTTTTGATGCGCGGGGCCCGTGGCCCGATGCGATTTTAGGCGGTACGGCCCCGTCTGCCATCGCCGCAGGAGACGGTCCGAGGCAAGTGCTGCTTAATTCCCTTGCTGTAAAAGTGCGTAAATTGCAGCAGTTTATTGGCTGCTTTCAGGTGGGTCGTTCCTGCGGTTTTCCTGGCGTCGGGGGCACAATCCTCTGTCACCGACGCGGTCGCATTTTACAGCAAGGGATTTTTGCAGCACATAAAGCCGGCCGATGTCTCCGTTTTGGCCCACCGATCCACGAGCGGCCCATTTCCGTCGGAGGCAAGTGGTTCGCGAGCGGCTGGACGGTAGCATGGCTGGAAAAACTTCCGGAAATCGTGAAGTTTTCCAGCCGTGCTACCGTCCAACGCCCCGTGTGCCCGCGCGTTCGAGCGGCGCCTCGGCCGAGCACCTCGGTGTAATCGAACAAACCGTGCAGGAACGGTGGCGGCTATCCGGGCGAACAGGTGTGCGCGGAGATGGCGGTACACTAAAAGGTCGGATACGAAGGTGTCCGTGAACCATATCCCACCTCGCTCCGCCGGCTCGCCATGACGTGCGTCTGCTCGGGGCGAGCCGCATCGTCAGATAAGGACCTCCCATGTCTGATTCCTCCATCGTCATCAAGGGCGCCCGCGAGCATAACCTGCAGGATATCGACATCGAGATCCCGCGCGACAAGCTCGTGGTCATTACCGGCCTGTCCGGTTCGGGCAAGTCGAGCCTTGCGTTCGACACCATTTACGCCGAGGGCCAGCGCCGCTACGTCGAGAGCCTCTCCAGCTATGCGCGCCAGTTCCTGGGGCAGATGGACAAGCCCGACCTCGACTCGATCGACGGCCTGTCGCCCGCGGTGTCCATCGACCAAAAGACCACCTCCAAGAACCCGCGCTCCACGGTGGGCACGGTCACCGAGATTTACGACTACCTGCGCCTGCTGTACGCGCGCATCGGCGTGCCGCACTGCCCCGAGTGCGGGCGCGAGATCGAGCGCCAGACCACCGACCAGGTTGCCGATAAGATCCTCGAGGCGGGGCAGGGGCGCCGCGCCTTTGTGCTCGCGCCCGTGGTGCAGGGCCGCAAGGGCGAGTTCACCAAGCTCATGGACGACCTGCGCGCCGAGGGCTTCTCGCGCGTGCGCATCGACGGCGAGGTGCGCAGCCTGGACGACACCATCGAGCTCGACAAGAAGTTCAAGCACACCATCGAGGTCGTGGTCGACCGCATCGTGATCCGCGACACGAGCCTGGGCCGCATCGCGGAGTCCGTGGAGCAGGCGACCAAGCTGGCCCATGGCAACGTGAGCGTGTACCTGCTGCCCGATCGCGATGCGCCGGAGGGCTCCGAGGGCGACCTGCTCACGTACTCGCTCGCCCTTGCCTGCCCGGAGCACGGGCATTCCATCGACGACCTGCAGCCGCGCGACTTCTCCTTCAACGCGCCCTACGGCGCCTGCCCGGAGTGCGACGGCCTGGGGTTCAAGAAGGTCGTGGATGCCGAGGCGCTCATCGAGGACCCGAACCTCTCCATCGAGGAGGGCGTGTTCGGCAGCTTCTTCGGCAAGTCCAACTACTACCCGCAGATCTTCCGCGCGCTGTGCCTGCACCTCAAGGTCGACCCCGCGACGCCGTGGAAGGACCTGCCCGCCCGCGTGCGCAAGGTGTTCCTCGACGGTTTGGGCGACAAGAAGATGCGCGTCGACTACAAGACGCAGGACGGGCGCGACACGCACTGGTTCACCAAGTACGCCGGTGTGCGCAACATCCTGTACGAGCGCTACGTCGAGACCACGAACGAGAACACCAGGGCCAAGCTCGAGCGCTATATCCGCGAGGAGCCCTGCTCGACGTGCAAGGGCGCGCGCCTGCGTCCCGAGATGCTCGCGGTCACCGTGGGCGGCAAGTCCATCTACGAGGTCTGCTGCATGAGCTGCCGCGAGTCGCTCGAGTTCTTCCGTTCGCTCGAGTTGACCGAGCGCGAGGCGTTCATCGGTCAGGCCATCGTCAAGGAGATCGGGGAGCGCCTGCGCTTTTTGGTCGACGTGGGCCTCGACTACCTCACGCTCGACCGCGCCTCGGCCACGCTCTCCGGCGGCGAGGCCCAGCGCATCCGTCTGGCAACCCAGATCGGCGCGGGCCTCATGGGCGTGCTGTACATCCTCGACGAGCCGTCGATCGGCCTGCACCAGCGTGATAACGAGCGGCTCATCGCCACGCTCGAGCGTCTGCGTGATCTGGGCAACACCGTGATCGTGGTCGAGCATGACGAGGATACGATCCGCGCGGCGGACTTCGTGGTGGACATGGGCCCCGGCGCGGGCGAGCACGGCGGCAAGGTCGTGTGCGCGGGCACGCCCGAGCAGATCATGGCGTGCCCCGACTCGATGACCGGCGCCTACCTCACGGGTCGCGCCATGGTCCGCTTGCCCGAGGAGCGCCGCAACCCCGGCCGCGGCGCGCTCAAGATCACGGGCGCCAAGGCGAACAACCTGCACAACGTGACCGCCCAGATCGAGTTCGGCACCCTCACCGTGGTGACGGGTGTGTCCGGTTCGGGCAAGAGCTCCCTGGTGACCGACACCATCGCCCCGGCGCTCACCAATGCGGTGCACAACTCCACACGCGTGGTGGGTCCGTACAAGTCGATCGAGGGCATCGACCAGATCGACAAAGTAATCGACATCGACCAGAGCCCCATCGGCCGCACGCCTCGCTCCAATCCCGCGACCTACATCGGCCTGTGGGACGACCTGCGCGCGCTGTTCGCGAGCGTGCCCGAGTCCAAGGCGCGCGGCTACTCGCCCGGGCGATTCTCCTTCAACGTGCCCGGCGGTCGCTGCGAGGCCTGCAAGGGCGACGGTCAGATCAAGATCGAGATGCACTTCCTCCCGGATATCTACGTGCCGTGCGAGGTGTGCGGCGGCAAGCGCTACAACCGCGAGACGCTCGAGGTGCGCTACCGCAACAAGACCATCGCCGACGTGCTGGACATGTCCGTGACCGAGGCGCTGGCGTTCTTTGGGAACATCCCGCAGATCAAGCGCAAGCTGCAGACCCTCTACGATGTGGGCTTGGGCTACGTGCGCTTGGGCCAGCCCGCCACGACACTCTCCGGCGGCGAGGCCCAGCGCGTGAAGCTCGCCAAGGAGCTGCACCGCAAACAGACGGGCAAGACGTTCTACATCTTGGACGAGCCTACGACGGGCCTGCACTTCGAGGACGTGCGCCAGCTGGTGGACGTGCTGCAGCGCTTGGTCGACGCGGGCAACACCGTGCTGGTGATCGAGCACAACCTCGACGTCATCAAGGTCGCGGACCGCATTATCGACCTGGGTCCCGAGGGCGGCAGCGGCGGCGGGCGCATCGTGGTGTCCGGCACGCCGGAGAAGGTCGCGGCGTGCGAGAAGAGTTACACGGGCAGGTTCCTAAAGCCGCTCCTGGCTCGCGACCGCGAGCGCATGGCGGCCCTCCCGGACGCCCAATCTTGACGCTCGATCGTCGCTCGCGTGCGTGAACGCGCGGCGCTCCTCTTTCGCGTCAATCTTGGGCACCTGGAGGGGCCGCAGGGGAGATGCGATGCGTTGGGCGCCGCACGCAGGGCGCATATTGATGGTGGGAAGGATCGCCAATGGCTAAGGCGGCTAAGGTCCAAAAGACGAACGCGATGCGCGAGCTCGAGCGCGCCGGCATCGCATACGCCGTCCACACGTACGAGGACGACGGCGAGGAGGCCCGTGGGCTGGGGGAGGCGATCGCGGCGCAGCTCGGCGAGGATCCGGGCCAGGGCTTCAAGACGCTGGTGACGGTTTCGCCGACGGGCGATCACGTGGTGTGCTGCGTGCCCGTGGCCGAGGAGCTCGACTTCAAGGCCGCCGCCCGCGCGACGGGTGAGAAGGCGCTCGCCATGCTGCCCACCAAGAACCTGACGGCGGTGACCGGGTACGTGCGCGGGGGATGTTCTCCCATCGGCATGAAGAAACGGTTCCTCGTGGTGATCGATGAGACCTGTCAGCTCTATGACGAGATATTCATCTCGGGCGGGCGCCGCGGCATTCAGCTCGCGCTCGCGCCCGATGATGTCATTGCATGCACCGGGGCCGTGGTGGCCCCGATTGTGAGGGAGAGGTAGCCCTATGGCGTACACGGATGAGGAGACGGGCAGGCCGCGCGGCGCGCATTTTGCCCAACCGGGGGAGGCACCCGCCCGGCAGGCATCGGCGGTCGAGGGGCCTGCCCCCCGCTCGCCGCGCCCCGACGAGACCGCCGTGTTCCTTCGCGCCGCAACGTGGCGCACGGAGCAGCCCGCGCCGCGCTTTGACCCCGCCGCGACGGACGCGTTCGACGAGACGAACGTCTTTGACGAGATCGCGCCCGAGCCGTATGCCCCGGCGGGCACCGGGCAATTGCCATCGGTGGGCGACCGCGCACCCGCCCCTGCAGGTGCGACGTCATCGAGTGCGGAGGAGGACGACCTCACATCGTCCGACTACGAGCAGGCGGGGCGCTCCGCGGGTATGATGACCGTGCTCATTTTGGTGAGTCGCCTCACCGGTTTTGTGCGCACCTGGGCCATGGGCGCCGCACTCGGGCTATCCCTACTGTCCTCCTCCTACCAGATCGCCTACAACCTGCCGAGCATGCTGTACGAGCTCGTGATCGGCGGCATGCTCATCACGGCGTTTTTGCCCGTGTACCTTGAGGTGCGCCGCGAGCGCGGCGTCGAGGCGAGCAACGACTACGTGGGCAATCTGCTCGGCATCCTGCTGGTCGTCTTGGGCATCGCCTCGATAGCGGCGACCATCGGGGCCCCCGCGGTCATTTGGACCCAGTCCTTCATGAGCGCCGATGCCGGCCAGATGGACACCGCGGTGTACCTGTTCAGGTTCTTTGCCATCGAGATCCTCTTCTTTGGCCTGGGCTCGGTGTTCTCGGGCGTTCTCAACGCGCACCGTGATTACTTCTGGAGCAACTTCGCGCCGGTCCTGAACAACCTGGTGGTCATCGCGAGCTTCGCGGCCTTTTACGTGATGGACGAGATCCTGCACGTGCCTGCGTTCTACAGCGTCACGACCCTTGCCGTGGGCACCACGCTCGGCGTCTTCATCCAGATGGCGTGCCAGATCCCCGCCCTTGCCAAGCACGGCGTGCATCCCCGCATCCATGTGGATTTCCACGACCCCAACCTGCGCAAGACCCTGGCCCTGGGCATCCCCACGCTCGCGGCGACGATCTGCGCCTTTGTGACCGCGAGCGTGCAGAACGCGGCGGCGCTGAGCGTGCAGCCCGAGACGGGCGCCTCGGTGGTGGCCTATTCGCGCCTGTGGTACACGCTGCCCTACGCCCTGTTCGCGGTGCCCATCACCACGGCGCTCTACACCGAGCTCGCCCGCGATGCGGCACGCCACGACGACGATGCGGTCCGCACGGGGGTGGCTCGTGGCATCGCCCAGATGCTCTTCATCCTGATCCCGTTCGCCCTGTGCCTGATCGTGTTCAGCGAGCCGCTCAACATGGTGTACTGCGTGGGCAAGTTCGATCTTGAGGGTGTGGCGCTCGTGAGCGAGTACCTGTGCTGGCTCGCTCCCGCCCTGCCCATCTACGGCGTGTGCGTGCTTTTGCAGAAGAGCTGCTCCGCGCTGATGGACATGAAGCCCTACGCGTTCTCGACCGTTCTGGGCGCGCTGGCGCTCGTCGGCGTTTGCATGGTCGGCGGTGTGACGCTCGGCGGCGGCATGCCCGTCATCGCGTTTGCCACCAGCGCTTTTTACGTCGTCGCCATCGTCATCACGCTCGCGTGGATGCGCAAGCGCCTGCACGGCCTGCAGCTCGGCACCATGGCGCGCGGGCTGTTCTTTGGCATCGTGCTCGGCGGCTTGGGCGCCGCAGCCGGCTGGGGGACCCTGCAGCTGCTGCAGATGGTGCTGGGTCCCATGGTCATCGAGACGGCGGGCGGCCTGGTGGCGGCCCCCATTCTCAAGACGGTGGCTTATATCGCCGTGGCGGGCCTGGTCGCCATGGCCGTGACCTTTATCCCCGGCGTGGTGCTCAAGCTGCCCGAGGCGGGGATGTTCACCTCGATCCTGCGGCGGTTCTCGCGCCGGTAGGCGCAGCCGCGCAAAAATACTGCGCAAAAAACGGGCGTTTTGGAACGACAGCCGAGGTGCTGGGATTCCAAAGGGCCCGTTTTGCGTTCTGGGGCACGGTGGCGTTCGAGCGACCGATGTGAGGCTCGCCGAGATTATCAGGTCGGCGAAGGCGCGGCGCTGCGCCATTCACGGTGCTTCGTTATTTAAAAGTGCGGCCGACGTCCGAGCGCGGCCGACGCCCGAGCGAACCTATGCGTCGCGATGGTGCTCGAGGTAGTAGCTTACGCACCGGTCGGCGAGCACGTCCATGGCGTCGATGAGGTACGTCGGCTTGATGGCGAGGTCCTGGTAGACCACGGACAGCTCTGTGCACCCCACGATGACCGCGTCGCAGCCGTTCTCGTGCATGCGCCGCGCGAGGTCCAGCAGCTCCGCGGGGTCATAGGGGAGATTGCGCTTGATGCGGTCGTAGATGAGCGGCATGACGATTTTCGCCTGGTCCTCGTCGCTCGGCGCCACAACGCTCAGGCCCGCCTCGGAGAGGTAGTTTTGGAAGACACCCGAGGTGAGGGTGCCGTCGGTCGCGAGCAGGCCGATGGTCGCGTGCTCGCCGTACGCCTCGACGATGCGCGACGTCGTTTCGCGCATGATGTTGAGCACGGGCACATGGGCCACCGCGTTGATCTGCTCGTAAAAGAAGTGCGCGGTGTTGCAGGGGATGGCGATGTAGTCCGCGCCGGCGTCTTCGAGCCAAAGCACCACGCGCTCCATCTCGGGCAGCGGGTCGGGCTGGGTGCGGTCGAGGATGAACGCCGTGCGGTCGGGGATCTGCGGGTCGTTGAACACGATCATGGGGATGTTGTCCTGGTCGCGTTCGGCGGGCGTCTTTTTGATGACGAGCTCCATGAAGTAGGCGGTGGCCAGCGGCCCCACGCCCCCGAGCACGCCGAGTACGGGCTTGTGCATGGTTTTGCTCCCCAGATGGTCTCTCGGGGGTGAGGACCCGAGCGGGTCCCGCCCCGTATGGTTTAAGGGTAGAATGCGGTACCGATGAAACATGCGTACCACCGCCTCGCGTTCGTGGTGCTCATTATAGCGAAGGGATTTGAAGCTTATGAGACCCGCCCGCCCCGAGGAGCGCGATCTTCCGCGCGTGCTCGCCCCCGTCATCCTGGGTTCCGATTTTTGTTGCTACGCCTATATCCGCTGCTTTTGGGAGGCGTACGGCGTCAAGCCCATCGTGCTCGCCTCCGCCGACATCAAGTCGGTGCGCAGCGCGTTCTGCGATTTCCGGGTGATCGCGGGCATCGATCAGCCGGAGGTGCTGCTGCCCGAGCTCGAGCGCTTGGGCGACGAGCTGATCGCCCAGGGCAAAATCCCGTTCTTGGTGGGCTGCGGCGACCACTACGCCCGTCAGGTCTCCGAGCACAAGCAGCAGATCGAAGAGCGCTGGTACACGCCGTACCTCGACTTCGAGCTGCTTGACGACATCACGCAAAAGGAGCGCTTCTATCAGATCTGCGAGGAGATCGGCATCCCGTATCCCAAGACGGTCTTTTTGGACTGCGGCGACAAGACGGCGCAGGTCGCCGACGGGGGCTTTACCTATCCGGTGATCGCCAAGCCCTCCAACTCCGCCGCGTGGCACTACGCCGAGTTCCCCGGGCAAAAGAAGGTGTACCTCATCCGCAGCCGCGAGGAGCTCGAGGCCCTGTACCGCCAGCTGCAGGACACGTCGTACGACAAGCTGCTCATCGTGCAGGAGTTCATCCCCGGCGACGACACCCAGATCCGCATCCTGTCCACCTATGTGGACGCCGCGTGCGACCCGGTGTTCATGGTCGGCGGCCGCGTGGTGCTGGAGGACCATTCTCCCACCGCTATCGGCAACCCGGCCGTCATCGTGTCCGAACAGCTCGATCAGGTCTCCGATGACGCGCTGCGCTTCATGCGCCATGTGGGTTACCGTGGCATGGCCAACTTCGACGTCAAGTTCGACGAGCGCGATGGCACGTACAAGTTCTTCGAGATCAACACGCGTCCGGGCCGCAGCTCCATGTTCGTGCATCAGGCGGGCGTGAATTTTGCGCAGGTGCAGGTTGACGACGTGCTCATGGGGAAGCGGGTTCCTCGCATCACGAAGACCGAGCCGTTCATCTACACCACGGTGCCGCCGTATGTGGTCAAGCGCTCCGTTGACGATCCCGCCATCCGCAAACAGGTGCTCGACGGCTTTAAAACCGGTGTGACCCGCTATGCGCTCGACTGGCCCCAGGATTGCGCGCGTCAGCGCTTTTGGTCCAAGGTGACCTACTACCACCAGATCGACAAGTTTCGCAAGTACTTCTGGGGCGCCGGCGCCCAAGGGCTCGCGTAGAGCCTCGGCGCTTGGCGGTGCTGCATGGCGGGCAATCGGTCTGAATCCAACAACTTGCAGGCGGGGCGCCCCGGCGTGAACATGCCGGTGGCTCCCTTCTCCGCCCGCGCCGCCGCGGCGCATGTGCGCGAGGAGGGAGCGGGCCACGCGCCGAGCTTGGTGGAGCAGGTGGGCAAGGTCCCCACCGACCCCGGGTGCTACCTGTGGAAGGACGCCGAGGGCGGTGTGATCTACGTGGGCAAGGCCAAGAACCTGCGCGCTCGCCTGCGCCAGTACGTCACCCTCACCGACGACCGCGCCAAGATTCCGCTCATGATGCAGCTCGTGGCGAGCTTCGACTACATCGTGGTGGGGACCGAGCACGAGGCCCTCGTGCTCGAGCGCGAGCTCATCGCCCAGTACCATCCGTATTTCAACGTCGACTACAAGGACGACAAGTCCTATCCCTACATTGCCATCACCAAGGGCGATGTCTTTCCCGCCATCAAGTACACGCGCGAGAAGCATCGCCCCGACACGCGCTACTTTGGCCCGTACACCGACAGCCGCGCCGCCCGGGAGACCATCGACACGCTGCGCAAGGTGTGCCCCGTGTGCACCGCCTCGTGCGCGGAGTGGAAGCGCGTGCGCCGCCTGCTCGAAAAGCATCCGGATGAGGCGGACATCATCGAGCTCATCTGCGCGAGCCAGGGTCGCCCGTGCTTCGACTACCACGTGGGGCGCGGTCCCGGCGTGTGCGCGGGCATGATCGGGCGCGAGGAATACGCCAAGAACGTCAAGCGCGTGGAGCGCTTTCTCTCGGGACAGCGCCGCGAGCTGGTGGACGAGCTCAAAAGCGACATGGCCGCCGCGGCGGCCGATCTGGACTTTGAGCGGGCGGGCCGCATCAAGCGCCGCCTGTCCGTCATCGACGGGCTGGACGACCGCCAGCAGGTCGTGTTCCCCACCAGCGTCGACTTGGACCTCGTGGGCTTTTACCGCGAGGAGACCATCGCCGGCGCCTGCGTGTTCGTGGTCCGCGAGGGCCGCGTGCAGCGCACCTGCGAGTTCATCTTGGACAAGGGCCTCGATGTGGACGAGGTCGAGCTCGTGTCGGGCTTTGTCAAGCGCTACTACGACGAGACCGCGGATATCCCCGCGGAGGTGAACGTGGCCGTCGATATCCCCGACGCCGAGGTGATGGGGGAGTGGCTCACCGCCAAGCGCGGGCGCGTGTGCCGCCTGCACCGGCCACAGCGCGGCGAGAAGCGCCGCCTGCTCGAGATGGCGCAGAAGAACGCGCGCCATGCCCTCATGCGCTACATGATGCGCACGGGGTATTCCGACGACCGTACCAACCAGGCCCTTTTGCAGCTGGAGAGCGCGCTGGCACTCGATGCGCCGCCCATGCGCATCGAGTGCTTCGACATCTCGACCCTGCACGGCGCCTTCACGGTCGCGTCCATGGTGGTGTTCACCAACGGCAAGCCCGACAAATCGCAGTACCGCCGCTTCAAGATCCGCGCCGAGCTGGACGAGGCGAACGACTTCGTGTCCATGAGCGAGGTGCTCGGGCGTCGATATGCGCCCGAGCGCATGGCCGACGAGCGCTTTGGCTCCCGTCCCGACCTGCTGGTGGTCGACGGCGGCCGCCCACAGCTCACCGCTGCCATCCGTCAGCTCGAGGAGCTCGGCCTGGACATCCCGGTATGCGGCCTGGCGAAGGCCGACGAGGAGGTGTTCGTCCCTTGGGACGACACGCCCATCGTGCTGCCGAGCGGCTCCGCATCGCTGTACCTCATCAAGCAGGTCCGTGACGAGAGTCACCGATTCGCCATCACGTTCCACCGCGAGCTGCGCGGCAAGGCCATGACGGTGTCGATCCTCGACGAGGTGGCGGGCGTTGGCCCCACGCGCAAGAAGGCCATCATGAGGCACTTCGGCTCCATGAAGCGCCTGCGCGAGGCCAGTGCGGAGGAGATCGCGTCGGTGAAGGGCGTGCCCGCCGACGTGGCGCGCGCGATCTATGATTCGCTGCGCGCGCTTGACGCCGAGCGCGTCGAGCGGCAAGGCGAGTGAGTCTCGATATGTGCGGCCGAGCGGAATCAAATTATCCCGCATCTAGATTGTGCATATAATACTTTAGTATAGTAAAGCACAGTGAAAATTAATTATAAAAATATTCCGTTCCGTGTATCCGCTCGTCAACAATCTCGCAAACGGTCGATTCTCCGTGCAAGCGGGAAACGGGCCGCTGACCGAGTAGGGTCTCGAAAAATCTCCATATCTCGGTAAGCTAGGGGTGTCCACGGGGCTGCTGGTCACATGGGGCATATCGAGTCCACCTCGGCCAAGGGCGTTCCCTGCGCATGCGGCCGCTCCGGTCACCTGGAGTCCGTGTCCTCCGGCACCTCGATCGGGCGCATGTTCGACGAGCACTACGGGCGCGTCGACGAGAGACGTCCCACCGTGGGCCGCGATGTGAATGATCTGTGCCGCGCCGGTGACGAGCGCGTCATTTCCGTCATCCACGACGCCGGCTTCGCGCTCGGCGCGAGCCTGGGTTCGCTCGCCAACATCCTCGATCCCGAGGTCATCGTGCTCTCCGGCGGCGTGATTCACCAGGGTCCCGATTGGCGCAGCGAGACGTGGAAGACGAGCGTTGCGGAGGGCTATGCGAGCCAAGCGCTCGACCCGCTGCTCGACACGCCGATTCTCATCGGCGAGCTCGAGGGCGATGCGCCGCTCATCGGCGCCGCGGAAAACCTGCTCGCGTCGCTCTAACCGGATGGGTTTCCCGGCATCTGCCCCCGGTCGCGCGTCAGGGGCCTGCGCGCATCAGTGCGTCGCGCCCTGGGCGCCGGCCGTATGTGGGGCGCTCGGGGAATCCACATGCATGAGGTGAGGTACGGGCGGCTTGCGTTGGTGGGCCGCTCGCTTGTTTGAGAAGGAGGACGTATGTCCGTCAACCCGTTGATCGAATCGCTCAAGGGCAAGCTCATCGTGAGCGTGCAGGCGTATCCCGGCGAGCCCCTGCGCACGCCCGAGCACATGGCCGCGATGTCGCGCGCCTGCGAGCTCGGCGGGGCAGCCGCCATCCGTTGCCAGGGCCTTTCCGACATCGCGGCCATCAAGGGCCGCGTGGAGATTCCCGTCATCGCGGCCTGTGGAAGGACGGCCACGAGGGCGTCTACATCACGCCCACGCTGCGCCACGCCCGCGCGTGCGTCGCCGCCGGCGCCGACATCGTGGCCATCGACGCCACCGGCCGCCCGCGCCCCGACGGCAAGGCGCTCGAGGACACGGTGCGCCCGCTCAAGGAGGAGGGCGTGCTGCTCATGGCCGACTGCATGACCATCGAGGATATTCGCCATGCCGTCGAGCTCGGCTTCGACTTGGTGTCCACCACGCTGTCGCACAACAAGCCGGCCATCGAGACCACGCTGGACGAGGGTCCGGACCTGCCGCTGCTGCGTCGGGCCACGGCGGAGTTCCCCGACCTGCCCATCATCTGCGAGGGCCACGTGCACACGCCGGCCGAGGGCCGCGCCGCCATCGACGCCGGCGCGTGGGCGGTCGTCGTCGGCACCGCCATCACGCACCCCACGAGCCTCACCTCCTGGTTCAAGGCCGCGTTGGAGGAATAAGGCCAAACTCGAGGTTTATCGTCCAACAAAAGATTGAGAAGTTTCAGATGCTGTGCGACAGCTTGGTTCAGGAGTATTTCTCCTAGATCGAAGCGAAGCCGAATTATGGGACCTCCTGTCATCAACCATGACGGGAGGTTCCTATGTTTTACGAAAGTGCCGCGATACGCGAAGTCGAGCGCGAGATGTCTGCGTTTCTCGATGGCTCGCAAATGAAGAGGTTGCATGAGTGCCTGTTCAGGGTGATGGGCGTCGAGGATTTGGAATCTCCAGATAACATGGCCCTGTTGCAAGACTCCCTGAACGCAAAAACCGTCGAAGGATGTTCTCCGCGCACCATTCAGTCTCACAAGTTCCGGCGCACGATGGCTACGAGGGCAATCGATAAGGGGATGCCCATCGAGCAGGTCCAGGTTTTGCTGGGGCACAGCAAGATTGACACTACCCTTTGCTACGCCATGGTCGACCAACAGAACGTAAAGCGCTCGTATTCCAAATACATAGGTTAGCCACTTTCGTTAGCCACTTTCCAAACTGCTACTCTTGACTAAACGAAGGTAGTTCGTAGGTGATGGAGAGTGGTCGACATGGGAAAGCAACTTGAGTATGTCCCCCTGAGCACGAATGCGCTTATGAGGCACCTCCGAGCTCAGGGTGTGAGCATAAAGGGTTCTTCTGCCAAGAAGAAGCTCCAAAACATTGGCTATTATCATGGCTACAAGGGTTACCGCTTCGCCCGCGAGCGCCGCAGCCCATTGCCGCTCACCGACTTCGATCAGGTTTTGAGCCTCTATGCGTTCGACATGGAGCTCAAGACACTTTTCTACCCGCAAATCATGCAGTTCGAGACTTCCCTCAAAAGCTGCATTCTCGATGTGATATGTTCCGATCTGGCAGAGAGGGGAAGGTCGGCCTCCTTTGACGTTGTGTGTTCAGAGTGCCTTACGGGTGCAGGAGCAAAAGAGCAGTATAGTGAGCTCTCGTATTTGGCGCAGAAAGTAGCAAAGCAAAGTGCACGGGAAGGTGAGCCGGTAATCAGGCACTTTACCGATCAGTCAAGGGGAGTTCCCATCTGGGCGCTCATGGAGACGTTGACCCTTGGGGAGTTCAGTGCCATTTACTCCTGCTTGACGGACGAATTGAAGGACGCGATTTATGACCGTTTGGGCATGCCCAGGCGAATCCGCAGCCGCTATGCCCAAAAGAAGGACAAGACGGATTTGCTTTTGGCGTTGTTACGAGTGCTGGCGAGCTTGCGTAACAGCGTTGCCCACAATAACGTCATCCTCGATGCTCGGTTCCTTATCCGGAACACTCCGAACAAACACGTAAGGGAGTATCTGGGTCAGGAGTTTGGTATTGACCCAGTGCCTTTCTCCCAGATCGCCGACTGCATGCTGTTGGTCGTCTTCTTTACCTCTGCCTTAGGTTATTCAAAGACCCAGCGAAAGAGGTTCGTGGCTGAATACGAGAGAATCCTCGGCGACTTTTACGTGCACAAGCTGCCGCCCGATATCTATCAGCAGATGATTGGGAAGTCCGACAATCTCAAAATCAAGGCGGCGCTTGCTTATATTGCGAAGAGGTAGCTTGGGGTTATCTGCAGTGCTACAATTCTCTGCGAAATGAGATGCGCCGGCCCATGGCTGGCATATCTGGGCGCCTGATACGTTGGGCGCCCCTTTTTATGTCAGTCCCATGTCTATGCTTAAAGCAACCGCCTTGTTTCGACAGCTAAATTCGAATTCTTCCGTGAGAATTCGAAGGTCGCTGAGGGCAAGATGGTCGTTTCGCTTGCCGAGAAGGTTTTTCAGCGACAAGCGGAGCTTGCTCAAATCTTCCAAGATTCCGCTTTTGCATCGGATGAATATCAAGAATGGCGCAGCGACCTTGTACGTGGCATGAACAGTCAGGTTGTCGCACTTAACGATGAGCTGATCAGCGTGCGCCATCATCGACGTGAGGTGGAGAAGTTCCGGCGGATCGAGTCGTTTACGCTCATAAGCGACATCGCGCTAGCTGAGCTCAAGAAGCCCATCTCCATGCTCGTCATCAACGATAAGACCGATGTGGATGCGCTGAAATTCGATTCCCTCATGTACGGGTACATGGTCGAGCTCTGCAGTGGTCGCAAGGCGACTCTGTATCGGAACAACGTGATCACCATCGTCGCCGAACTCGAACACATTTTCACGCACGAACTCGGGAACGCGGAGGACTATGCGAGGACCTACGGTGACACGCCGTTCGGCTTGCTCGTTCGCAAGCTCGTCCACCTTGACAGGGACGCGGCTATGGAGGCTTTTTCGGAGTTCTTGAACGATCAGAGTCTTAACGAACAGCAGATTTCGTTTGTCAAACGCGTGGTCGACTATGTTGTCGAAAATGGCTATATGGAACCGGTCGCCCTCACGCAGCCGCCCTTCGACCGTCCTTGTTCGTTTATGCAGATATTTGACCAAAAGAGGGCGACCGCTTTGGTGGCTCTAGTCAAAACGATCAAGCAGAATGCGGTGTCTCCTGCTGCGTAACGGGCGAAGGGGGCGATATTGCGGGCGCAGTTCGAGCGAACCGGCCCTTGCTCGCATATCCAAAGCTCCAAACAGTGTTGCTTCTTGACGTGTGGGGGGTTGGTTCGCTGTGTGCGCTTGGTGCGGTGGGCGAGGTTCTCGTAACGCGGGTATACTGGGAAACCGGTATGCCCGCGTTTTCTCAGGGAGGCATCATGGCAGATTCGAACAGCATCACCTCGGCGGAGCTCGCCGACCGCGTTCCCGACATCGTCATCATCACCGGCATGTCCGGCTCCGGCCGCACGCAGGCCATGCACGCATTCGAGGACATGGGGTACTACTGCATCGATAATCTCCCGCCGAGCCTCATCTTGCAGCTCGCCCAGATCATCGGCATCAACTCCGGCGTTGGCCGCCACCTGTGCGTGACGAGCGACCTGCGCAGCCAGGGCCTGTTCGATGAGCTCCTCGACGCGATCGAGACGCTGCGCGACCACGAGATGACCTGCAAGGTGGTGTTCCTCGAGGCGTCGGACGAGGTGCTCATCCGCCGCTACAGCGAGAATCGCCGCAGGCACCCGCTCGCCACGCGCGGCGACACCACGGCCGACGCCATCCAGCGCGAGCGCATGGCGCTTGCGAGCATCCGCGACCGCGCGGACATGGTCATCGACACGAGCCGCATGCGCACCGCGGCCCTGCGTAAGCGCCTGCAGGCCGCGTTCTCCGAGCTCACCGCCGAGCAGCTCATGGACGTGCACGTGTTCTCGTTCGGCTTCAAGCACGGCATGCCCATCGAGGCGGACCTCATGATCGATGTGCGCTTTTTGCCCAACCCGTTTTACGATCCCGAAATGCGCACGCTGACGGGCCTCGACGCCAAGGTGTCGGATTTCGTGCTCGACCACCCCAAGACGCATGAGTTCTTGGACGCCTGGTTCCGCCTGTTGGATGCGGTGATGCCCGGCTATATCGCGGAGGGCAAGCCCCAGCTTTCCATAGCCGTGGGCTGCACGGGCGGCCAGCACCGAAGCGTCGCCATAGCGGAGGCGACGGGGCGCTACCTGGAGCGCCAGCACTATCACGTGAGCATCTCGCATCGAGACCTCGCCAAGGCGAACTTGAGGAGCTAGCAGATGTCTACGCGGCGGCTGAAAGCGGTTTCCATCGGCGGCGGCACGGGGCAGCCTCGGCTCATCGCCGCGCTGCGCCTTATGGGCGCGCAGATCGATTCGGTGGTGGCGATGGCCGATGACGGCGGCTCGACGGGCCTGCTGCGCGAGCAGGAGCACGTCGTGCCCCCGGGGGACGTGCGCAAGTGCCTCTCCGCCCTCGCCGAGGACCCGGCGTCGCCCATCGCCCGCGCCTTTGCCCATCGCTTTCCCTACATTGACGACCATGCGCTCGGAAACCTCCTGCTCGTGGCGCTCGCCAAGGAGGCGGGCTCCTTCGTCGAGGCCATCGACGTCTGCGAGCGCCTGCTTGGCTGCATCGGGCATGTCCATCCCTCCACGCTCGAGCTCGTGAGTCTGGCGGGCCAAACGCGTGAGGGCGACATCGTTCATGGCCAGGCGCGGATCTCGTACGGCATGCGCGCCTTTTCCCGCGTGTGGCTCGAGCCCGCCGACGCGCGAGCGAACAACCGGGCCGTGCAGGCGATCCTCGATGCCGACGTGGTGGTTATGGGGCCCGGGTCGCTGTTCACCTCGATCATTCCGAACGTCCTTGTCGCCGGGATTCGCGACGCGCTGTGCGCCACGCGTGCCGCGCGCGTGTTCGTGTGCCCCAAGATCGACTCGCTGGGCGAGACAAGCGGCATGAGCGTGGCCGACCATGTGGAGGCTCTCGCCGCGTGCGGGCTTGAGCATGCGCTCGACGCCGTGCTGGTGCACCGCGCGAGCGAGCCGGAGTTCGTCTACCCGTACGAGAAGCGCGCCTGGGAGCGCGCCGTCGCCGACGCGGCGGCGGGGGAGACGGTCGTCTCCGCCGAGGCGATCGCCGCGGCAAAAGGGGCGCCGTTCGGCCCCATCCGCACCACCGAGGAGGACCTCGAGCGCATTCGCGCCGTCACCGGGCGCGTGCTGGTGCGCGACTTCACGGGGACGCAATCGCCCGCCGTCCACGACGCGGGCCGTCTCGCCGCCGCCCTCGCCGAGGTGGTGAGGTAGATGTCGTTTACCGCCGAGGTGCGCGATGAGCTCGCGCGCTGCGCTCCGGAGTGCACCTACTGCGACGTGTCGACGCTCGCGGCCCTCGTGCGCGTGTGCGGCACGCTCTCCATCACCGGCAAGGGCGGGTACCAGCTGCAGGTTGCCACGGAGACGGGTGCCGTCGCGCGCACGATGATCGAGCTCACGCATAAGATTCTCAAGCTCAAGACGGACCTCACCGTGCGCCGGTCCATCCTGCACAAGGTGCGCAACTACTTGATCGTCCTGCCCGACCAGCCAGATCTTGAGAAGGCGCTCGTGCTGCTGGGCATCCTCGACCGCTCGGGCGGTCTGGTTGCCGGCGTACCCCGCCATGTCGCGAATCGCGCATGCTGCCGCCGCGCTTTTGTTCGCGGCAGCTTGATAGCGGGCGGGTTCGTGGCAGACCCCAAGGGCGACTTCCACCTGGAGATCGCGGTGCAGGGCGAGCAGTTCGCCCGCGACCTCGCCGCGCTCATCGAGGGCATGGGGGTGCATGCCCGCGTGAATCCCCGGCGCGGCGCCTACGCGGTATATATCAAGAGCGCCGAGGACATCAAGATGCTCCTCTCCAAATTGGGGGCGAATCGCGCCGTCGCCGAGATCGAGGAGGCGCGCGCGGTCAAATCGGTCAAGAACGACGTCAACCGCCGCGTCAATGCGGAGCTCGCGAACCAGACGCGCTCCGCCGGTGCGGCGCAGCGTCAGATCGAGCTGATTGAAGCGCTTGAGAAGCTAGGGCTGAGGCGCGACTTGCCCGAGGCGCTCGAGACCTTCTGCGCCCTGCGCGAGGCTCATCCCGATCTGTCGCTCAGGGACCTGGGACAGCTGTCCGACCCGCCGCTCTCGAAATCCGCCCTGTATCACCGGGTGCTGCGCCTGGAAAAGATGGTGGAGGAGGCCCGTGGCGAAACGCCGGGCGAGTAAGGGGCGCAGCCGCCGCATCCTGCGATGCGGCGTGGATCGCATGCGGGAGCTTCCCACGCAGTGGGCGAGCGCGCGCGGCCCCGCCGGTGCGCGGGCGGCGTCCGTCATGGCGGGCGGCTCGCGCGTTAAGGTGAGCATGTGCGCGGCGGGCGCGTCCCCAAGGTGCAGCATGAACACGTAAAAGGGCTGTTCAACGAAGTGGAGCGCTTCAACGCGCGAGTTTTATCCGAAAGTTGCCAATCACGCGAATGGGCATGCGGAAAACGGTTATATTTGGTGAGTGGTTAGTTTTCGGACTTCAACGGCGGGCAGGGAGCCCGCGGGAGGTCCAATGAAAGGAGACACACATGGCAGTTAAGGTTGCTATCAACGGCTTCGGTCGCATCGGCCGTCTGGCCTTCCGCCAGATGTTCGGTCACGAGGGCTCCGAGATCGTCGCCATCAACGACCTCACCTCTCCCGACATGCTCGCGTATCTGCTGAAGTTCGACTCCACGCAGGGCAACTACTCCCGCGATCATAAGGTCGAGGCCACCGAGGACTCCATCGTCGTCGACGGCAAGGAGATCAAGATCTACAAGGAGGCCGACGCCAACAACCTGCCTTGGGGCGACCTCGACGTCGACGTCGTGCTCGAGTGCACCGGTTTCTATACCTCCAAGGCCAAGGCCCAGGCTCACATCAACGCCGGCGCCAAGAAGGTCGTCATTTCCGCTCCCGCGGGCAACGACCTCCCGACCATCGTCTACAACGTCAACCATGAGCAGCTGACCGCCGAGGACAACATCATCTCCGCCGCCTCCTGCACCACCAACTGCCTCGCCCCGATGGCCAAGGGTCTCAACGACTTCGCCCCCATCGTGTCCGGCATCATGACCACCATCCACGCCTGGACCGGCGACCAGATGCCGCTCGACGGCCCGCAGCGCAAGGGCAACAAGCGTCGTAGCCGCGCCTGCGCCGTTAACATCGTCCCCAACACCACCGGTGCTGCCAAGGCCATCGGCCTGGTTCTCCCCGAGCTCAACGGCAAGCTCATCGGTGCCGCCCAGCGCGTTCCTACGCCGACCGGCTCCCTCACCAACCTCTATGCTGTTGTTGACAAAGAGGTCACCGTCGACGAGGTCAACGCCGCTATGAAGGCTTACGCCGAGACCATCCCTGAGACCTTCGGCTACAACACCGACGAGATCGTCTCCACCGACATCATCGGCGAGACCCACGGCTCCATCTTCGACGCCACCCAGACCATGTGCAACCCGCTGGGCAACGGCCAGACCCTGGTGCAGGTCGTCTCTTGGTACGACAACGAGAACTCCTACACTTCCCAGATGGTCCGCACCATCAAGTACTTCGAGAAGTTCGTTGCCTAAGGTGCTCGAGCTCACTCGCAGCTAGACCAAGCGTCTAAAAGAGGGCGCGGCCTCACGGCGAATGCCCGGGGTCGCGCCCTTTTTACCGTGCGCGGGTAAGGTGCCCGCGCGCAGATACCCAGAAAGGATTGGACATGGCTTTCACCAAGAAGACCGTCCGCGACATCGACGTCGACGGCAAGCGCGTCCTCGTCCGCGTTGACTTCAACGTGCCGATCAAGGACGGCGTCGTTGGCGACACCACCCGCATCAAGGCCGCCCTGCCGACCATCAACTACCTGGTCGAGCACAACGCCCGCGTCATCCTCATGAGCCACCTCGGCCGCCCGGACGGCACCGGCTTCCAGGCCGAGTTCTCCCTCGAGCCCGTCGCCGCCAAGCTCGCCGAGCTCTCCGGCCTGGACGTGACCTTCGTCGACGACACCTACGGCGAGAAGGCCGCTGCCGCCGTCGAGGCCCTCGAGCCCGGCAAGGTCCTCGTGCTCGAGAACGTCCGCTTTGACAAGCGCGAGAAGAAGAATGATCCCGAGATCGCCAAGACCCTCGCTTCCTACGGCGATGTCTTCGTGCTCGACGCCTTTGGTACCGCTCACCGCTCTCAGGGCTCCGTGGTCGGCCCCGCCGCCTACCTGCCCGCCGTCGCCGGCTTCCTGCTCGAGAAGGAGGTCGACACGCTGACCGGCATCTTCGCCGCTCCCGAGCGCCCCTTCGTCGCTATCGTCGGCGGCTCCAAGGTCTCCTCTAAGATCGGCGTGCTCGATCACCTCATCGATTCTGCCGACACCCTGATCATCGGCGGTGGCATGGCCTACACCTTCTTCCTGGCCAAGGGCTACAAGACCGTCGGTACCTCCCTCAAAGAGGAGGACTGGGTCGAGCGCGCTGCCGAGATGCTCAAGAAGGCCGAGGACAAGGGCGTTCAGATTCTGCTTCCGATCGACAACGTCGTTGCCGACCACTTCGGTGAGGACGCTACCGGCGAAGTCGTCGCTTCCGACTCCATCCCCGAGGACCGCATGGGCATGGACATCGGTCCCAAGACCGAGGCACTGTACGCCGAGGCCATCAAGGGCGCCAAGACCGTGTTCTGGAACGGCCCCATGGGCGTCTTCGAGTTCGATAACTTCGCCCACGGCACTCAGGCTGTCGCCGAGGCTGTTGCCGAGCTCAAGGACAACGGTGGCACGTCCATCATCGGCGGCGGCGATTCCGTCGCTGCCGTCAACAAGTTCGACCTTGCCGACAAGATGAGCTGGATCTCCACCGGTGGTGGTGCTTCCATGGAGCTCGTTGAGGGCAAGGCTCTTCCTGGAGTGGAGGCTCTGAACGATGCCGAGTAACCGTACCACCCTTATTGCGGGTAACTGGAAGATGAACAATGACCGCGAGGAGGCCAAGGCTCTCGCCTCCGCCCTCGTCGAGGCCCTCCCCGAGGTTCCCGCGGGCGTCGAGGTGTGCGTCTGCCCCCCGACGATCGATTTGTGCTGCGTCTCCCACAAGCTTGACGGCTCCGCTGTCAAGCTCGGTGCCCAGAACGTCTACTTTGAGGCCAAGGGTGCCTATACCGGTGAGACCTCCGTTGCCATGCTCAAGTCCGTTCCGGTGCAGTACTGCATCATCGGTCATTCCGAGCGTCGCGACTACTTCCACGAGACCGACGAAGATCAGAACAAGAAGGCCGCCGCGCTCATCGCCGGTGGCATCGTTCCGATCTTCTGCTGCGGCGAGCCCCTTGAGGTTCGCGAGGCCGGTACCTATGTTGAGCACGTGGTCGCTCAGGTGAAGGCCGGTCTGACTGGTCTCCAGGTCACCGATCCTTCCCAGCTCGTCGTCGCTTACGAGCCCATTTGGGCCATCGGCACCGGCAAGACCGCCACTGCCGACGATGCCCAGGAGGTCTGCGGCGCCGTGCGTGAGGCCCTCGCCGAGATCTTCGGCGTCGAGCTCGCCGATGGCATCCGCGTTCTGTACGGTGGCTCCGCCAAGCCCGGCAACATCGCCGAGCTCGTGGCCAAGCCCGATGTGGACGGCGCCCTCGTGGGCGGCGCGTCCCTCGTCGCCGAGGACTTTGCTTCCATGGTCGTGAAGGCTGCGGAGTAATTTCCGTCATGTACAGGGGCCGTGGTGTTCGCATCGCGGCCCATTCTTATCAAAAAGGGAGAATTACCTATGGCTAACCGCCACCTTCCTGCTTTGCTCGTCATCATGGACGGTTTTGGCTTGGCGCCCGAGGGTGCCAACAATGCCGTGAGCACCGCCAGCACGCCGTTTATCGATGACCTGTACGCCAAGTATCCGCACACCACTCTCGGTGCTTCAGGCGAGGACGTCGGCCTGCCCGACGGTCAGATGGGCAACTCCGAGGTCGGTCACCTCAACATCGGTGCGGGTCGCATCGTGTTCCAGGAGCTTTCGCGAATCAACAACGCTATCAAGGACGGCTCCCTCAAGGAGAACGAGGTCTTCGTCAAGGCCATGGACGACGTTGCTGCCGCTGGCAAGACGCTGCACCTCATGGGCCTCATGAGCCCTGGCGGCGTGCACTCCATGCAGAGCCACTGTGAGGCGCTCGTCTCCATGGCCGCCGAGCGCGGCGTTAAGACTGTGCGCATCCACTGCTTTATGGATGGCCGCGACGTCGACCCGCAGTCCGGTGCTGGCTACGTGTCCGAGCTTGTTGCCTTCTTGGGCGAGCTGTCCGAGAAGACCGGTTGCGATGCTCGCGTCGCCACCGTCTCCGGCCGTTACTGGGCTATGGACCGCGACAACCGTTGGGAGCGCATCCAGCGCGCCTACGACGTGCTGGTGAACGCCTCCGGCGCCGAGGCAGATCCGGTCGAGGGCATTAAGGCCTTCTATGAGAAGGACCCGCGCGGCGACGAGTTCGTCGATCCGTTCGCCTGTCACAACGAAGGCATCCACGCCGGCGACGCCGTCATCTTCTTCAACTTCCGCCCGGATCGCGCCCGTCAGATGACCCGCGCCTTCACCGACGCTGACTTCGACGGCTTCGAGCGAGAGAAGATCGCCCTCTCTCACTTTGTGACCATGACCGAGTACGACCCCACGTTCGACGTTGAGGTCGCCTTCCCCAAGACGTTCCCCGAGAACGTCCTGGCCGACGTCATCGCCGCCAACGGGCTCAAGCAGCTCCACACCGCCGAGACCGAGAAGTACGCCCACGTGACGTTCTTCCTGAACGGCGGCATCGAGGAGCCCAAGGCTGGTGAGGAGCGCGTGCTCGTGGCTTCGCCGAAGGTCGCCACCTACGACCTCAAGCCCGAGATGAGCGCCCCGGAGGTCACCGAGAAGCTCGTCGCGGCCATCAACGAGGATCGCGCCGACTTCTACATCGTGAACTTCGCCAACTGCGACATGGTTGGTCACACCGGCGTGTTTGAGGCTGCCGTTAAGGCCGTCGAGGCTGTGGACCATGCGCTGTCCCAGGTCATCCCCGCCATCCAGGCAAAGGGCGGCTTTGCGCTCATCACCGCCGACCACGGCAATGCCGACCACATGTTCGACGAGGTCAACGGCAAGAAGAAGCCCTTCACCGCGCACACCACCAACCGCGTGCCGTTCATCATCGTGAGCGACACCGCTAAGCTCACCGGCATCGAGGATGGTCGCCTGTCCGACATCGCCCCGACCATGCTCACCATGGCTGGCCTCGAGCCCAGTGCTGAGATGACCGGCCGCGTGTTGGCCGTCGAGGAGTAGGGCGGACGTCAGCTGATACGGCTTGAGCCGGATTTCGGTATGTGGCCTCCCGTCGGGTACACCGATGGGAGGCTTTTTGAGTCTGGAAAGCGTGCGGTGGGGTCGCATGGTGGCCCCAAAACGTCGGATACACGTGTTTTCTTATTGCCATCGCCGCGTACATACTTGCGTTTGTGCTGTATCTGGGTAAAGTTTGAAAGGTTAATTGCGCTCATTTGGTATCCGTAGGCGCATGGAAGTGGTAAGAAAGGAGCGTCATGGGACGGTTTCTCGGTTATCTGGGCAAGCGTGTGCTCAGTTATGCCGCGATGGTATTCATAGCCACCTCGCTCACCTTCTTCTTGGCGAGTTCATTCATGGACCCGCGCTCGAACTATGAGTCCCGCACGCCTCGCCCCCCCCAGGAGTCGATCGAGCGCGCGCTCGATGAGGCGAACATCAACGACAAGACCCCGATCATCGAGCGCTATGGCAACTGGCTGCACGATGTCATCTTCGAGGGCGATTTTGGCCTGTCCCCGTCGGGCGACTCGGTCAACCGCGCCATCTCGAGCCGCATCGGGGCCTCGGTCAAGTTGCTCGCCATCTCGACGGTGCTCTCGGTCGTGGTCGGCGTCAGCTTGGGCGTGTACACGGCGCAACATCAATATCAGTGGCAAGACCGCTTCTTCAGCGGTATGGCATCGCTGTTCATGGTCATCCCCACGGTCGTACTCGCGATCCTCGTCGTGTTCGCCGCCATCTGGATCAACGACGCCACGGGCATGCGCCTGTTCTACGTGACCGGCCTGTCGAGCTACACCGGGTCCGACCCCATCATGGCCTTCATCGACTTCCTCCAGCATGTGTTCCTGCCCTCAGTGGTCCTCACGATCGTCTCCGCGGTCGGCTACCACCTCGGGCAGCGCACCTATCTGCTCGATGAGATGAACGCCGACTATGTGCGCACCGCCCGCGCCAAGGGCCTCACGCGTAAGAAGGCCATCCGCAAGCACGCTTTGCGCAGCTCGCTGATCCCTACCGCCGTGAGCGTCGCCTTCTCCATCGCCTCCGTCTTCACCGGCGCCGTCATGACGGAGAAGGTCTTCGCCATCCACGGCATGGGCGAGTACTTCATCAACTGCATCGGCACCAACGACATCAACGGTGCCGTCGCCGTCGCCGCCTTCAGCGGCGTGTGCACCCTCATCGGCGCCCTGTTGGCAGACCTGTTCGCCGCGGCCCTCGATCCGCGCATCAAGATGAATTAGGAGGGCTGAGATGGCAGAGACGCAAGAACCCCAGATGCTCACCAACGCCGAGCTGGAGCTCAAGGCCGATGCCCGCGGTAGCGGCGAGGTCAAACGCATCAGCTACGCCCGCTTGATCGCCCGGCGCTTCTTCAGGCAGAAGAGCGCCGTCATCGGTCTGGTCATTTTCATCGTCCTGGTGCTTTTGGCGATCGTGGGCCCGCATCTGACCCCGCACAGCTACACTGATCCCGACTTCACCGCCCTGGGCGAGGCCCCGTCGGCCGAGCACTGGTTCGGCACCGATGGCGGCGGCTTCGACCTGTTCGCCTGCGTGGTGCACGGCTTGGGCCGCTCGCTCATCATCGGTATCTCTTTCTCGATCATGACCACCATCATTGCGGCCATCGCGGGCACCGCCATCGCGTACTCCCGCGGCTGGGGTGAGAAGATCGGCATGTTCCTGCTCGATACCCTCATGGTCATCCCGAGCTTCCTGCTCGTCGCCATGATCGTGCGCAGCGCCTCGGGTCAGACCGGTTGGCTCATGCTCATCTTCGGTCTCACGGCTTTTGGCTGGATCGGGTACGCTCGTACCCTGCGCACCATGGCGCTGTCGCTGCGCGAGCGCGATTACGTCACCGCTGCGCGCTACATGGGCGTGTCGCCCATCAAGATCATCGTGCGTCACCTCATTCCCAACCTGGGCAGCATCCTCATTCTCGATACGGTGCTCGGCGTCATCTCGGGCATCAACTCCGAGACCGCCTACAGCTTCCTCGGTCTGGGCATCAAGGCCCCGGACACCTCGCTCGGCTTTTTGCTGAGCCAGGGCTCCTCGGCCATGCTCACCACGCCCTGGGTCATCTTGATCCCCTCTGCGGTGCTCATCATCCTGTGCGTGAGCATGCAGCTCATCGGTGACGGCCTGCGCGACGCCATCGACCCGCACTCGCGAGCCGCCGGTTCGGCAGACAAGGATGACGAGTCCAAGGAAGGGGACGCCAAGTGAAGGACATCCTAGAGTACGAGCTCAAGTGCTGCAACGGGCCCAAGGGCGCTCCCAAGGGCGATTCGGTGCTCTCAGTGCGCGACCTCAACGTGTCGTTTGCCACCGAGGCGGGTCGCGTTGACGCCGTGCGTGGCGTGAGCTTCGATATCTGGTCGGGCCGCACGTTCGCCATCGTCGGCGAGTCCGGCTCCGGCAAGTCGATCACCGCCCTTTCGGTCATCGGCCTGCTCGACGACAACGCATCCGTCTCGGGTTCCATCAAGCTGCAGGGGGAGGAGCTGCTCACCAAGAGCGATGAGGAGATGTCCTCCATCCGAGGGGCGCGCATCTCCATGGTGTTCCAGGACCCGCTGTCCGCCCTGACGCCGGTCTTCACCATCGGCGAGCAGATCGCCGAGGCCCTGCTCATCCACAATCCCGACATGCCCAAGGACAAGGTGCGCGAGCGCTGCATCGAGCTGCTCGAGATCGTGGGCATCACCGACCCGGAGTCGCGTCTCGACAGCTACCCGCACGAGTTCTCGGGAGGCATGCGCCAGCGCGTCGTCATCGCCATCGCGATCGCGAACAATCCCGACGTCATCATCGCCGACGAGCCCACCACCGCACTCGACGTGACCATCCAGGCGCAGATCTTGGACGTGCTCGCCGTCGCCCAGCGTGAGACGGGCGCCGCCGTCATCCTCATCACGCACGACTTGGGCGTCGTCGCCGGCATGGCCGATGACGTCATGGTCATGTACGCCGGCAAGGCCATCGAGCGCGGCAGCATCGACACCCTGTTTGCCGATCCTGCCCAGCCCTACACCATGGGCCTTCTGGGCGCCGTGCCCAAGCCGCACAAGCCCGCCGATACGCGCTTGGTGCCCATCAAGGGCAACCCGCCCTCGCTTGCCGCGTTGCCGAGCGGCTGCCCGTTCTCACCGCGCTGTCCGCTGGCGACCGACGTGTGCTTCGAGACCGAGGCCGAGCTCTCCGTCGTCGATGAGAGCGTGGGCCATCTGGCCGCATGCCATCGCCTCAAGGAGATCGTCGATCAGGGCCTCACCTATGAGGATGTGTTCCCCGAGCTCGATCCGCTGCCCGCCAAGTGGGCCGACGTGCCCCGTGAGGCACGTCCCGTGGTGCTTGAGGTCAAGGACCTCGTCAAGACTTTCCCCGTGCAGGGTAAGGGGCTCATCCGCCGCCAGAAAGGCGTCGTCACCGCCGTCGACCACGTGAGCTTCAAGATCCATCAGGGCGAGACGCTCGCACTCGTGGGCGAGTCCGGTTCCGGCAAGTCCACCACGCTCATGCAGATCATGGAGCTCGCCAAGCCCGAGAGTGGCCAGATCACCGTCCTCGGCCGTGACGTCTCCACCCTCAAGAGCCGTCGCGAGCGCAACGAGGTGCGTCGCGACCTGCAGGTCATCTTCCAGGACCCCATGAGCTCGCTCGACCCGCGCATGCCCATCTACGACGTGCTCGCCGAACCGCTCGAGGCCCATAAGTGGACCAAGGCCCAGATCAACGACCGCATCGGCGATCTGATGCACCTCGTGGGCATCAACCCCGATTACGTCGACCGCTTCCCCACGCAGTTCTCCGGCGGCCAGCGCCAGCGCATCGCCATCGCCCGCGCCCTCGCGACCGACCCCAAGATCCTGTTGCTCGACGAGCCCATCGCCTCGCTCGACGTCTCCATCCAGGCGGGCATCGTCAACCTGCTGGAAGACCTGCAGGCGCAGCTCAAGCTCTCCTACCTGTTCGTCGCGCACGACCTGGCGGTCATCCGCCATATCTCAGACTCCGTCGCGGTCATGCACCTCGGCAAGATCGTCGAGTACGGCGAGACCGAGGATGTCTTCACCAACCCGCAGGATCCCTATACCAAGGCGCTGCTCTCCGCCATCCCGATCCCCGATCCGGTGGTCGAGCGCACGCGCGAGCGCTTGGTCTACAAGGACGGCGAGCTCGTCAAGGCCTCGTCGCTCATGAAGTAGCCCCAACTTCGGTCGAATCATCCGGGGCTATGCAGAGGCCTCGGAGGTTCCAATAGAAAGGAAGGATCATGTCTTCGATGAATCCTCACACCGTCAGCCGCCGCGGCTTCCTCGGTCTCGCCGGCGCCGCCTCCGTCTTCGCGGGCCTCGGCCTTGCCGGCTGCGGTGGCAAGGAGGAGGGTGCCGGTTCCGCGCCCGTCGCCCTCGACGTCGAGCCCGCCAACGGCACTCCGGCGAACACCCCGCTCGACCAGATCCCCATGCCCGAGGTCGGCGGCGTGTACAACAACCCCAAGAAGCGCGACGAGGTCAAGGACGGCGGCGAGCTGGTTCTCTCCATCGGCGAGGTCGGCCCGTGCTGGAACTACTACAACGTCAACGGCGGCACCACCTACATCGACACGATGTGGAACCTCTACATGCCCAGGTTGATGGATTCCGACGCCACCGGTTCCAAGTTCACGCCGAACCCCAACTACGTCGAGTCCTTCGAGGTCGATGATTCTACGGGTAAGCAGGTCGTCAAGATCACCATGAACCCCGAGGCCGTGTTCAACGACGGCACCCCCATCGACTACCGCGCCTTCGAGACCCTCTGGAAGTGCTGCTGCGGCGAGAACGACGCCTACGCCTGCGCCTCCACCGATGGCTTCAACCAGGTTGAGAGCATCGTTCAGGGCGAGAAGGCCAACGACGTCGTGATCACCATGGCCAAGCCTTACTACCCGGCCGAGGCCCTGTGGAGCACGGTCCTGCACCCTGCTTCCCTGGATCCCGAGGTCTTCAACAACGGTTGGAACAACAACCCGCACGTCGAGTGGGGCGCCGGTCCGTTCGAGATCGAGTCCTTCGATGACACGCACGCCGTCTTCGTTCCCAACAAGGCCTGGTGGGGTGACGCCCCCAAGCTCGAGAAGGTCACCTTCAAGCAGATGGAGGCTCAGGCCATCATCAACGCCTTCAAGAACGGCGAGATCGACGCCACCGATGTGACCACCGGCTCCGCCGAGATCCTCTCCAACTTCCTCGACATGGAAGACGCCGAGATCCGCCGCGGCTACTCCTCCGCTATCGCCTGCATCGAGATCAACACCACCCGCGAGAGCACCCAGGACGTCGCCGTCCGCAAGGCCTTCGCTCAGTGCCTGCACATGCCCACGATCGTCGAGATCCAGTACAAGGGCGTCAACTGGGAAGAGAAGCCCTGCGGCTCCATCATCCTCCCGCCGTGGATGGACGGCTATGAGAACAACATGCCCGAGGACGTCCAGAAGCTCAAGGACGCCAAGGAGCATACCGAGGCCGCCCGCAAGACCCTCGAGGACGCCGGTTACACGCTGAACGGCGACTACTACGAGAAGGACGGCAAGGTCGCCGGCTTCGGCTTCGTGCTGTTCGGAGACTCCAACACCGTCAAGAACCGCGCCGCCGCCTTCCAGAAGATGGCCAAGGATGCCGGCATCAAGCTCGACCTGATCACCAAGGCCTCCGCCGACTTCTCCAAGACCATCTCCAGCGGCGAGTGGGACTCTCTGCTGCTGGGTTGGAACGGCACGCCCACGAGCTTCAACAACGGCGGCCAGCTCTACGGCTCCGAGTCCGAGTCCAACTTCACCCAGTACGGCTCCGCCGAGATCGACGAGATGATGGCCGAGGTGCCCACCGTCTCCGACCACAAGAAGCAGCTCAAGCTCGTCAACGAGGCCGAGAAGCTCGCCATGGAGGGCTACGCTATCCTCCCGATCTTCTGCGGCTCCGATGTCATCGCCGCCAAGAAGGGCCTTGCCAATTACGGCCCCGCGCTCTTCCTCTCCGTCCACGCCGAGGACATGGGCTGGGCCAAGTAAGCAGCTTGTAGCAACGGGGTGGAGATGCGTGTGCCTTGCACCGCATCTTCGCCTGCGTGGTATCATCTCTGAGCGTTACCGATTGAAGGAGTAGTTCCGTGGGTCCCATTCAGATCGTTCTCTTTGCCGTGTGGGGGCTTTCCACCCTCGCCCTCATCGCCCTCGTACTCATGCACTCCGGCAAGGGCACCGGCGTGTCCGACATGATCGCCAGCTCGCTCTATAACGCGAGCACTGCGACGGGCGTCATGGAGAAGAACCTGGACAAGCTCACGGTCATCGTCGCCTGCGTGTTCGCCGCGTGCGTCGTGCTCGCGATGTTCTTCTTCCCTCAGGGCATCGTTGGTCTGTAGGCCGTACATCCAACACGCAACATCTCATTTGTTGAGCCGCTCGGACATGTTCCGGGCGGTTTTTGCATGCAGGTGAACGGCATATTAGGTGCAAAGTGGATGCAGAGTGCGTCGTGTTGCGTGCTGCTTGGGGGAGCGGTGCAAGCGGAGAGAAGACGTCCTGCATGTTGCCTGGGGAACGGTGCAAGCTGAGAGGGCCGTCATCCTGCGCGTTGCTTGGAGAAGCGGCGCAGGTGGAGGGGGCCGTCTTGCATGTTGCTTGGAGGGGCGGTGCGGGTAGAGAGACGTCCTGCATGTTGCTGGGTGGAGCGATGCAAGCGGAGGGGGTGCCATCCTGCATGTTGCTTGACGGAGCAGTGCGGATGGTGGGGAAATGTCGGGAATGTCGAAGAGGCGTACGCGCCCAACACGCGCCGTTTCACGCCGCGGGCACGCGCCCAACACGCGCCGCTTCACGCCGCGAGCATGCGCCGCTTGCCATCGTTCGTGCGCGTCGCTTCCCGCCGCAGGTGCACGCCGAGTGCGCGCCGCTTCCCGCCGCAGGTGCACGCCGCGTGCGCGCCGTTACAGACTGGAAACAATCGCGCTCGGCGGCGATATTCGTTTTGCACCTCTTTTATGCACTAAAGTGCACTTTTCCAAGCAAGCACTCTAATAAACTAAAGAAAAAGTGCGCCGTTGGCGAGAATCCATCTACTCCATCATGCAAAAGTGCGCTATGGTATTGCCCACATCGCGCGTGGTCCGAACAGCCTTGCAATCACGGCGATGTAAACGGAGCACGGCACGTGTTCGCACCTCCGGTCGCACTAAAGGGGTGCGTGACCGGTGCCTTGCTCCGCGCAAGCTGCATTATAAGGAGGATGGCATGGCTGACACTAAGTTTTCCCAGCCCGTGATGGGTCGTCGCACCTTCGTCGGTGGCGCCCTCGCCACGAGCGCCCTGGCCGCTCTCGCCGGCTGCGGCGGCGGTGGCGACAAGGCCGGCAGCGGTGACACCGCTGCTCCCGCCGGCGACAACGTCATGAGCTTCTACCTCTCCGAGCCGGCGTTCATCGACCCGTATAACGCCCAGGAGAACCAGGGCACCGCCGTGGTGGTCGCCGTGTTCGACGGCCTCATGGAGTGGGATTGGGACAAGGGCAGTGCCGTTCCCGCCTGCGCCGCCGAGGCCCCGACCGTCTCCGAGGACGGCCGCGTCTACACCTTCAAGCTCCGCGAGGGCATGAAGTTCCACAACGGCGACCCGGTCGACGCCGAGTCCTTCGTCCGCGGTTGGAAGCGCGTCGCCTCCCCGGACATGGACACCCCCTCCGACATCTGCTATCACCTTGCCCCCGTTGCCGGCTACGCCGAGTTCAACGCCGGCGAGACCGATGAGTTCACCGGCCTCAAGGCCGTCGACGACCTGACCTTTGAGGTCACGCTGACCGACCCCATGGCCGATTTCCCGGCCGTCTGCTGCCACCCCGGCCTCGCCCCGGTTCCGCAGTGCGCCATCGACGACCCCAAGTCCTTCCTCGAGAAGCCCATCGGCAACGGCCCCTTCATGATGACCGACGCCTGGAAGCACAACCAGTACATCGACCTCGCCAAGTTCGATGACTACTACGGCGACGCCCCCAAGATCGACGGCGTGTACATGTCCATCCAGAAGGACCCGCAGACGGCCTTCAACGAGTTCCAGGCCGGCTCCATCGACTTCGCCGCCATCCCGTCCGGCAAGATCAAGGAGACCGTCGAGAAGTACGGCGAGTCCGAGGACGGCTTCACCTCCACCCCGGGCAAGCAGGTCCTGCTGGGCACCGAGCTCTCCACCTACTTCCTGATCCCCAGCCCGAACGACCCGGTCCTCGCCGATTCCAAGGTCCGCCGCGCCGTGTCCCTGGCCATCAACCGCCAGAACATCGTCGACACGCTCTTCGAGGGCTCCCGTATGCCGGCTACCTCCATCATGCCGACCTCCATCGACGACTCCGAGGAGAACGTGTGGGAGGATTGCCGCTACGACCCCGAGGCAGCCGGCAAGCTGCTGGACGAGGCCGGCTACCCGGCCGACGCCTCCGGCAAGCGCGGCGTTGAGATCACGCTGAACTACAACAGCGACGGCGATCACGGCGATCTCATGTCCGCCGTCCAGCTCGACCTCGAGGCCGTGGGCATCACCGTGACCCAGGCGTCGGTCGAGTGGGCCACCTATCTGACTCAGCTCTCCGACGGCGACTTCTCCCTCGGTCGCCTTGGCTGGACCGCCGACTACCCGACCATGGACAACTTCCTGTACCCGAACTTCTTCACCGGTGCTGACAACAATTACGAGGAGTACAGCAACCCGGAGATGGATCAGGCCATGCTCGACGCCCGTCAGATCCAGGACGACGAGGAGCGCAAGGCCGCGTGCCGCAAGATCTGCGCCACCATCGGTAAGGACATGCCGGTCATCCCGATCATGTTCTACGCTCACAACTACGTTGGCTCCGAGCGTTTGAAGAGCTTCATGTACGACGCCCAGACCAAGCCGTGGTTCCAGACTGCCGAGCTCGCCTAAGCGTTTGCCTCGACAGCTCCATAGCGCATGAACGGCAGGACATCACGCAAGCGGTGTCCTGCTTTTTTGGTCGCGTAGCCCGCGTGCGGAATGCATATCTACGCATAATCACCGCAGTATTGATAAATCGGTGACGTACAATAGCAATTTACGCTGCGTCGTACTGCAGCGAAGTGTAGTGTCCAAGAGACTAGGGAGGGTATCGCTGTGCTCAGGTACATCCTCAAGCGAATCCTGCAGTTCATCCCGGTCTTCCTCGGCGTCACGCTCATTCTGTTCATCCTGCAGAATGTCGTGCCCGGCGACCCGATCAAGCTGATCGCCGGCGAGAGGAAGATGGATCCCCAAACGGAGATGAACATCCGTGCGGCTCACGGCCTGATCGTGACCGACGAGAACGGCGACATCGTGTTTGACGAGAACGGCGACACGATCGAGACGCCGATGGTGAGCCGTTACTTCACCTACCTGGGCAACCTGCTCCAGGGCGACCTCGGCACTTCCTACCAGAAGGGCCGTGAGGTCAAGGATATGATCTTCGAGGCGTATCCGTACACGGTCCAGATCGCGGTGGTTGCCATCATCATCGAGGCGATCGTGGGCATTGGCGCCGGCATCATCTCCGCCATCAAGCGCTACTCCTTCTGGGACATCCTGGTCACGCTCACCACGTCCGCGCTCGTCGCCATGCCGGCGTTCTGGCTCGGCCTGCTGCTGCAGCTGATCTTTGGCATCTGGCTCAAGGACGCCACGGGCGGTGCCTTTGCGCTCCCCGTCTCCGGCGTTCCCGGCCCACACCCGCAGTTCCCCGGCTGGACCTACTACATCCTGCCCGCCGTCACGCTGGCGGCGGTATCCACCGCCTACACGGCGCGCATCATGCGCTCGCAGCTGGTCGAGGTCATGAACCAGGATTACATCCGCACCGCCAAGGCCAAGGGTCTCTCCAAGCGCTCGATCATCTTCCATCACGCGCTCAAGAACGCCCTCATTCCCGTCGTCACCTATATTGGTATGGACTTCGGCGCGATGCTCGCCGGCGCCATCCTCACCGAGACGGTCTTCAACTGGCCCGGCGTCGGACAGATGACCTACGTCGCCATCACGCAGCGCGACTGGCCCATCGTCATGGGCTCCATCACGGTCATCGTCATCGTGGTCATGATCATCAACCTCATTGTCGATGTGAGCTACGCGTTCCTCGACCCGCGTATCCGCCTTGGCAACAAGAGCGAGAAGTAGGGAGGGAAGCGCTATGCAGTATCCAATGTCCAAGATGGGCGATCAGGCTCGCGCCGCCGCGGCCGAGGCCCACGTTGTGGCCGAAAAGTCCGATAAGCCCACGCGCACCCTGTGGGGCGACGCGCTCAAGCGCCTCAAGGAGAACAAGCTCGCGATGTTCGCCATCGTGTGGATCTTGTTCATCGCCGTCATCGCCGTCACCGCCGACCTCTGGGTCCCCCAGACGCTCGGCAACCCCACGGCGTCCGACACGGCCACCATGGCGGCCAACTCCCGCCTGGCCCCGTCCCTCGAGCACCCGTTCGGCACCGACACGCTCGGCCGTGACGTGCTCTCCCGCGTCATCTACGGCGCGCGCATCTCGCTGACCGTTGGTATCGTGGCCACGGGCATCTCCACCGCCATCGGTCTGGTGATGGGCGCCATCGCCGCCTACTACGGTGGTATCTGGGACACCATCATCATGCGCCTGGCCGACACATTCCTCGCCTTCCCGTACACGCTGTTCGTCATCGCCATGATCGCGGTCGTGGGCAACGGCATCCAGAACGTGTTCATCGCCATCGGTATCCTGGGCTGGCCGCAGATCGCCCGCGTGTTCCGAAGCGCCATCCTCTCCGTCAAGGAGAGCGACTACATCGATGCGGCGCGCTCCATGGGCGCCTCTGACTTCCGCATCATCGCCCGCCACATCTTCCCCAACTCTGTCGCCTCCATCGTGGTGTACGCCACCATGAATATCGGCGGTGCCATCCTGACCGAGTCCGCCCTGTCCTTCCTGGGCATGGGCGTCATCCCGCCGGATCCGTCCTGGGGCACCCTGATTCAGGAGGGCCAGAAGTTCCTGCAGACCGAGCCGTGGCTCATGATTCTGCCCGGTCTCGCCATCCTGACCACCGTTCTTGCGTTCACCTTGCTGGGCGACGGCCTGCGTGACGCTCTCGACGTGAAGATGAAGGACGCGTAAACCATGGCTAAGAAGAACGAGAATTACAAGGACCTCAAGGAGCGGCCGATTCCCGAGGGCCAGCATCTGCTCGAGGTCGACGACCTCAAGATGTACTTCCACACCGAGGACGGCGTGGTGCACGCGGTCGACGGCGTGTCCTACACGCTCGATCGCGGCGAGACCCTCGGCGTGGTGGGCGAGTCCGGCTCCGGCAAGTCCGTGACCGCCATGACCATCATGGGCCTCATCAACATGCCTCCCGGAAAGATCGAGGGCGGCTCGGTGACCTATCGCGGTCACGATCTGCTCGCCATGTCCGAGGAGGAGATGCAGCACGTCCGCGGCAACGACATCGCCATGATCTTCCAGGACCCCATGACCTCCCTGAACCCGGTCTACAAGATCGGCCGTCAGGTGGGCGAGGGCCTGCGGCTGCACCGCGGTTACTCCAAACAGGAGGCTCTCAAGCGCGCCACCGAGCTGCTCGACCTCGTGGGCATCCCCGAGCCCGAGAAGCGCGTGAACCAATACCCGCACCAGTTCTCCGGCGGTATGCGTCAGCGCGTCATGATCGCCATGGCGCTCGCCTGCGACCCCGACATCCTCATCGCCGACGAGCCCACCACGGCCCTCGACGTGACCATCCAGGCGCAGATCATCGAGCTCATGCAGGAGATGCAGGAGAAGAACGGCAACGCCATCATCATGATCACGCACGACCTGGGCGTCGTGGCCGACATGGCCGATAAGATCATGGTCATGTACGCCGGTCACCCGGTGGAGTTCGGCACCGCCGACGAGATCTTCTACGAGAGCCGCCACCCCTACACCTGGGGCCTCATCCGCTCGATCCCCGAGCAGGCGACCGACGAGAAGAAGCCGCTTACCCCGATCCACGGCAACCCGCCGTCGCTTGTGAACCTGCCCCAGGGTTGCGCCTTCGCGCCCCGTTGCCCGTTCGCCACGGAGCTCTGCCACAAGGAGCGCCCCAAGAAGTTCGTCATGGACAACGGCCACTACTCCGAGTGCCACTACGCCGATGATGACGCGTTCGTCAAGAAGTTCGCCCCGGACACGTCCCGCTCGCGCGGCACCATGCCCACCGCGATTCCCGATGACGCAAGCGTTGCAGCCACGAAGGGAGGCGAGGCCTAAATGGCAGACACTTCCATGCCCCTGCTCAAGGTCGAGCACCTGACCAAGGAGTTCCCCACCGGTTCCGGCTTTTTGGGCGGCAAGCTCTCCAAAAAGGTCGTTTCTGCGGTGAACGACGTCTCGTTTGAGATTCGCGCCGGCGAGACCTTCGGCCTGGTGGGCGAGTCCGGCTGCGGCAAGTCCACGACCGGCCGCGCCATCATGCACCTCGACCCGCCGACCTCCGGCAAGGTGTACTTTGAGGGCAAAGACGTCTCCAAGATGAACAAGGCGCAGCTCAAGGACATGCGCCGCGAGATGCAGTTCATCTTCCAGGATCCGTACGCGTCCCTGAACCCCCGCATGACCATCGGCGAGATCATCTCCGAGCCCATGGTGATTCACGGCATCGGCACGCCCGAGGAGCGCATGGATCGCGTGCGCGAGCTGCTGGACGTCGTCGGCCTCAACCCGGAGCACATCAACCGCTACCCGCACGAGTTCTCCGGCGGTCAGCGCCAGCGCGTGGGCATCGCCCGCTCGTTCATCCTGCGCCCCAAGCTCATCATCTGCGACGAGCCCGTCTCCGCGCTCGACGTGTCGATCCAGGCGCAGGTGCTGAACCTGCTCAAGGACCTGCAGAAGGAGTACGGCACCGCCTACCTGTTCATCGCGCACGACCTTTCCGTGGTCCAGCACATCTCCGACCGCGTTGCCGTCATGTACCTGGGCAAGATGGTCGAGCTCTCCGACTGGAAGAGCCTGTACGCCGAGCCGAACCATCCCTACACCCAGTCGCTGCTCTCCGCCGTGCCGATCCCCGATCCGGACGTGCAGAAGAGCCGCAAGCGCATCATCCTCGCTGGCGACCCGCCGAGCCCGATCGACCCGCCGAGCGGCTGCCGCTTCCACACGCGATGCCCCATCGCGCAGGCCAAGTGCTCCGAGAGCGCGCCTGAGTTCCGCGAGGTCGGCGAGGGCCATTACTGCGCCTGCCACTTTGCCAAGCCGTTCCCCATCAAGGAGTCGCACATCGACCTGTAACGGTTTGCATGCCGCGCGCGATGCGTTCTGAGCTCGCGCGTTCGCTGGGGACGCCAAAGCTCCTGCAGGCGGGCGAGTTCTTTACGCTTGCGCCATACGCTTATAGAGAGGCCACCTTCGCGTGGCCTTTCTGCTATCGCGGCTGAATACTGCATGGATTACGCGGCCGCGTGCGCCTTTTGCTTTAGAGTGGAGACCGTGATTAACGCAAGAGCCGGGAGGGCCCGAGATGATCGATAGGCGTACGTTGCTGGGCGGCGCGGCGAGTATTGCCGCCGGCGTGGGGTTGTCCGGTTGCGGGAGGGCTGGCAGGGGCTCGGTGGCGAGTGCCGAAGACGCCCCCGCCACCTGGGTGACGGTTCGCGTGGGTGTTCCCCAGGCGATCGACCCGCTCCTCGTGTCCGACCGGGCTGGGCTGCAGGTCTTACACGCCCTGTTCTGCCCGCTCACGCGCATCGAGGACGGCCGTGCGGTGGGCAACGCGGCCCGCTCGTTCGAGGTGTCCGAAGACGCGCGCACGGTGACGTTCCATCTGGTCGAGGGAGCGACGTTCCACACCGGCGGCGTCGTGACCGCGTCGGCGTTCAAGCGCGCGTGGGAGCGCATCGTCAAGCCGCTTGATCAGGATGAGCGCTCCGGCAAGGATAAGCGGGATGAGGACGCCGAGGAGTTTACATACAGCCGATGGACCGAGCTTCTCTCGGCCGTCGAGGGCTACGAGGCCCTGCATGAGGGGCGCGCCTCGGAGTTGGTGGGCCTGCGCTGCCCCGACGACAACACGCTCGTCGTGACGCTCAGCCGCCCGTTCGCGGGGTTCGCGGAAGTTGCGTCCCATCCGGCGCTCGGCCCCGTTCCCGCCAGTGCCGATCAGGACCCGGAGGCCTTTGCGGCCCAACCCGTCGGCAACGGCCCGTTCGCGCTCAAGGAGCCGTGGGATGGCAAAACAGGCCTGGCGCTCGCCCGTTTTGACACGTGCGCCTATGGCGTGGCGAGCGTCGAGGGCGTGCAATTTGTCATCGCGGGGGAGACCGTGAGCGGCTACCACCAGTTCCAGGCGGGAAACCTCGACATCTGCGATGTCCCCGTGGACCAGCTCGAGGACGCTGAGGAGACGGCGGGAGCCTCCGCGAACGCGTTCGACATGTATCCGGGCGAGCGGCTGGTGCACGGCGCGGAGCCGGGCTTGACGTATCTGGTGTGCAACACGCGCGTGTCCCCGTTCGACCGTGCCGAATTCCGGCGCGCGGTGTCCTGCGCGATCGATCGCGAGACGTTGTGCCGCAAGGCCCTCAACTACAGCGCCGAGCCGGCGTGGAGCCTCGTTGCCCCGACGGTCGGTGAGATGCCCGCATGGGAGGCATGCACGTTCGATGCCGAGCGTGCCGTCGAGCTGGTGGAGGCGCTGAGGAGCGAGGCGGTCGACGCGGCGGAGGCAGACGCGGATCCCGCGATGGGCTCCGCCGAGGCCGACGGTTCCGTTGATGCCGCCGGCTCCGCGACGGCTCCGGAGGACTCCGAAAACTCCGCCGTGGCCGAGTCCGCTGCCGAACCCCTGGAGCTCGACTTCACGCTCTTGCGCCGTAAGGGCGGGGTGCAGGGGCATATCGCCGACCAGGTGACGGCCGACCTCAAGGACGCCGGCGTGACGGTCAAGACGGAGGCGCTGGACGCGAGCGACCTGCTCGAGCGCCTGAGCCAAGGCGAGTTCTCCTGCGCCGTGGTGACCTGCGACCCGGTGGCGGCCACGCCCACGGCGACGGTGGAGGCGCTGTTTGGCGCCTCGGCCGGACGCGCTGCTTGGTCGGGCATGGACGCCGGCGAGAGGTCCGCGGCGGTCGATGCGGTCGAGGCGGCGGCTGACGATGCCGCGCGCGAGGAGCGCGTGCGCGAGGTCGTCGCGCTGGCGGGGGAGAGCCTGGACGTGATCCCGCTTGTGCACCCCGCATACACCAAGATCGCGACCGAGCGCGTCTCGCATGCCCGGGTCGACCCCTGGGGTGCCGTCGATTGCGCCACGGTCGAGCTCGCCTAGGGCGTGGACGCCCGCCGGGCGGCGGTTGGCCGAGGCGCATGGCGGGTTGCCAACTGCAGCCGACGCGTACCGCTGCGTTGAGCGGCGATATACCGGCTCAAGCGCGGCGCCGGGATTGACCGCCCGCATGCGCAAAAACTTTTTTGAAAAAGGTCTTGCGCGCTCGGCCAAACTCGGGTTATTATCTTCCACGTTGCAGACGCGGAAACGCGAACACAACAAACGTCGGAGTGGCGGAATTGGCAGACGCGCTAGCTTGAGGTGCTAGTGACCGCTTTTTGGTCATGCGGGTTCAAGTCCCGCCTCCGACACCACGCAATAGACACGCGAGCCCCTTGCGGGTTCGCGTTTTTGCTATATATCGCACGCGATTGTGCGATGCGTACGTCATCTTGCGCGCTCGCGTCGTTTGGACATGGCGGAGGTGGCGCATGGAGCACATGCACAACGAGGAATTGAACGACGTCGCCCGCCTGGTCGAGGTGACGAGCGATGCCGTCGCCATATGCGACGAGGACGGCTCTGTCCGCCACGTCAACCGCCAGTTTCTCGCGCTGCGAAAGTCCGGCAGGGCCCAGCTCGTGGGAACCGACATCAAAGACCTGCTGTACAGTACGGAGTTCGAGCGCTCGACGGGACACCAGATGCCCTTTTCCGCCGACGGCGAAGAGAACACGCTCATGCTCAAGCTCCCCGATGGCTCGTTCATCCCCGTTCGCGTGCGCGCGGTCGAGCTCGGCGAGGGCGGGCAGGGCGATGCGCCCGGCCATCGCTACGTCGTCGCCATCCGCAGCCTTGAGGAGCAATACGCGCACGATCGCAAGACGCAGCGCCTGCTCTCGGAGCTCCAGGCCGCCAACAAGCGTCTCTCGGGCACCTTGTCGGTCATCATGTCCACCGTGGGCTCCAGCGATATGGCCACGCTGCTCGACACGGTGCTCAACCGCATGACCGAGACGCTCGACGCGACGGGCGCCACCATGTACTTCGCCGAGGGCGGCGGCTTTAAGCTGCGCGGGGTGAGCCGCGCGCTCGCGGGCCTCTACGTGCCCGACTTCATTCCCTACGGCGCGGGCATTCCCACGCACGTGCTGCGCGAGCAGCGCGCCTGCCGGCTCTCGCTCGTTCCCGGCACGGCCGCCGACCCCACGGCCCCCGGGTCCTTCTACGACTTGGATGCACGCGTGCGGCACAACTTGCGCCTCCAGGATATGCCGCCCTTCAAGACTATGATCGCCGTGCCCGTCTACTTTGGCACGCAGGTCCTGGGCGTGGTGGAGCTCGGCTGGGCGCGCCCGTGCAATCCGCGCGTGTACGACGTGCGCGTGCTCGAGGTGATTTGCGACTACTTGTCCATCGAGCTGGTGGGCGTGGTGAGCAGCCTGCGCGCGGCGCGCGCCTCGGGGCTCACGCGGTCGCTCAGCCGCATTCGAGAGCTGCTGTACGCGCACGGCAAGGAGCCCCTCGCCGCGTGGACCGAGATGACCGATGAGGTGCGCGATCAGCTCTCGTGCAGGATGCTGCCCGTCCTGCACGATCTTGAGCGCGGCGTGTACGTCATCGATTTCGACGGGGGGAGCAAGGTCGACTTGCCGCGCGATGTCGAGGAGATGTTCTTCTCGGTGACCGCGCCCGCCGCGCGCGTGGGAGCCCCCGCCTCGGCCGACTTGCTGGTGGACGAGACGGGCCCGCTCGCCGTGCCGGCAAAGCCCAAGCAGATCCGTCTGGCGCGCGTGGATCGCATCACCTGGGTGGGCGAGTGGCTCGAGCGCCACGGGCTGCCCTGCCAGGGCGTCTTTGTGGATATGGGGCACGAGTCCGACGAGGGGGCGTTCGTGGAGGACGACGGCCCCTTCGCCGCGGTCCTGCCGCCCCGTCGCTTCCTGCTGCTGCGCGACGGCTCCCAGGAGCCCGTGGACGACATGGAGTTCGACTACCTCACGCACCTGGCGCACGACTTCGAGCTCATCATGGACGGGGCGCTGCAGCAAAAAAGCGAGCGCAGGATCGCGCAGACCCTGCAGGCCGGCATGCGCAACGACCTCGGCTCCGTTCCGGGCATTACCGCGGACTCGCTGTACTCCTCCGCGACGCGCCAGGCGCTCGTGGGTGGCGACTTCTACACCCTCATCCGCCTGCCCGACGATCGGGCCATCATGATCTTGGGCGACGTCTCGGGCAAGGGCGTGGAGGCGGCGTCCATGTCCGCGCTCGTCAAGACGGCCCTGACCGCCTATGCGTGGGAGGGGGCGAGCCCGGCGCGCATGGCCCGCTCGCTCAACCGCATGGTCATGAGCTTCTCGCGCGTCGAGACGTTCGTGACGGTGTTCATCGCCAAGCTCGACCTGCGCCACGGGCGCGCGACCTACTGCTCCGCCGGCCATCCGCCCACCATGCTCCTGCGCCTCGACGGCGCCGGGCAGGCGGAGGCCGAGCTGCTGAGCGTTCAGTCGGGCGTGGTGGGCGCGTTCTCGACCATGGCGTACGAGAACGGCACCTTCTCGTTTGCCCCCGGCGACATCCTGTTCATGTATACGGACGGCGCGATCGAGGCGCGCGATGCGGACGGGGACTTTTTTGGCGAGGAGCGCCTGCGCGAGGTGCTGCTCCGCGCCGCCGCCGGTGGGGTGGACGGCCTGTGCGGGAAGGTCCTCGATGAGCTCGACCGCTTCACGGGTTCCGCGCTCGACGACGATATCGCCCTGGTGGCCCTGCGCTTTGATCGAGAGGGGCGGACCGACCGCGCCGCGTTGTAGCGCGCGACGCGGGGAGGATGGCGGGTTGGCCGGGCCGGGTACCGGGGCGGTTGTCCCGTGCCACACCGCGCCGCCCCAAGTCGCGTCGTGCGCGCGGGGAAGACGATGGGGGTGGCCGAATCGGGGCCGGGCCGGTTTGGGCACGTTGTGGCGGACGATGCAGGCCGCGCAGGTGTCGGGGTAGGCCGGTCCCGAGCGGTGAACAAGCGACGCCGGCGAGGCGTCAAGGCGCGGACATGAGGGTATCGAGTCGCGGCGAATGGGGAACCATAGCACCATGAACGAGTGGAACGACATAGCCGTCATAGCGCCCGTGAGCGATATCGACATCGCGACGGTGCCGCGCCTGCGCGAACAGCTGGACACGCTGATCGCGGGGGGCGTGCGCCGCGTGCTGGTGAACTGCCAAAACGTCGCGTTCATCGACTCCACCGGCTTGGCGTTTTTGCTCTCGCGGGCGCGGATGCTCCTTGCGCGAGAGGGCCTGCTCTCGCTGGTGAACACGTCGCCTCAAGTGACGAGGTTCCTCCAGATAGCGCGCCTGCTGGACATCCTGCACGTCTCCGCCTCCGAAAAGCCGCCCATTCCCGTGCTTGCCCCCAACACGCCCCCGCTGTGGAGCAAGACGTTTGTCATCCGCGAGGGCGTTGAGAACCTGGGCTCGTACCGCCATCGCGTGGCTGAGCTGCTGGGGACCTTACCGCTCTCGCGTGACGATTGCTTCGATACGGCCCTGGCGGTGGGGGAGGCCCTGTCCAACGCGTACGATCACGCGTGCGGCGGCGTGGGCAGTTCCATGACCATCGCCGCCTATGCGGACCGCGTGGTGGTGGATGTGCGCGATTGCGGCTGCGGGTTCGAGATCGCTCCTAACGAGGAGCCGCCCGAGAGCCGCGAGCGCGGACGGGGCATTCGCCTCATGCGGATGCTGGTGGACAGCGTCGAGGTACGCCGCCGCACTGATGCCCCGGGCACGCGCGTCCGCCTGATCAAGCTGATTGGGTAAGCGAGCGCCCGGCCTGTAAGCGAGCGCCCGGCCTGTAAGCAAGCGCCCTGCCTGTAAGCGAACGCTCGGCTTGTTTGGGTAAGCAAGCGCTCAGCTTGGGTCGCAGTGCGCTTCGGATCGTTCCATGGGGATAGGCATAGTTGGTTGCAAAGGCGTTGAGATGGTGAAAGACGCCGGGGCGGTGAAAGGCACTTGAATAGCAAAAAGGGCATCCCGCAGGACGCCCTTTTATCAAGGTGGTGGAGGCGGCTCCCGGATTCGAACCGGGGGTAAAGGCTTTGCAGGCCTCTGCCTTACCACTTGGCCACTTCGCCGAAAAAGGACCGCCTAAACGGTCCGGAAATGCAATGGAGCGGACAACGGGGCTCGAACCCGCGACCCCAACCTTGGCAAGGTTGTGCTCTACCAACTGAGCCATGTCCGCTTGCGAAGAAATACTATACGCAAATCGCGCGCATTGCGCAACCCCCCAAATGCAAGTTTGTTTTGCGTCGTTCATAACCTGGGCGACGTTGATTTCCAACTTTATCGAAACACCTCCAAGACTCAGCGAAACATGTATCGA
>ERZ1032357.25-NODE-25-length-49392-cov-32.219977_pt1 | contig 49392 bp, 29 predicted proteins | sample MGYA00517100_ERZ1032357 | MGnify/ENA primary metagenome ERZ1032357 (study PRJEB33719, sample SAMN04262589) | wastewater metagenome | biome: periurban shantytown; feature: animal feces; material: feces | host: Canis lupus familiaris | place: Peru: Lima | collected...
CGTGGAAGATCAAGGACAATCCGGCTCGCCTCGGCACCGTGCTGCACGTTGCCGCCCAGGCCGTGTCCGACGCGAACCACCTGCTGGCCCCGTTCCTGCCGCATTCCGCGCAGAAGGTGTGGGAGGCTCTCGGCGGCACAGGCACGTTCTCGCCGTTGCCGCGCTTGGAAGAGGTCGAGGATCTCGACAAGCCGGGCTTCATGTATCCGATCATCACCGGCGACTACAAGCTGGGCGAAACCGTGCATCCGTGGGCTTCCGAGCCGATCGTGGCCGGCACTGCAGTGCCGAAGCCGCATCCGATTTTCGCGAAGATTCCGCCGGAGGCCGTCGAAGAGGAGCTCGCTCGCTTCGATTCGGAGCTGAAGGCTCGTCGTGAGGCCGAGGCGGCCCGTCTTGCCGCCGAAAAGGCCAAGCTGGAAGGCTGATTCGCTGATTCACCTGGGGATTCGGCTTGATTTGGCCTGATTTGCCGCTAAGGTGAGTTGTTCTGATTGCCGGTGCAAGGAATTACGAAGTTCTTGCACCGGCTTTTTATATCTGATTTTGCAAATCCGACTTGTAAATCTAATGTGCAATATTCGACTTTCTATATACGATTTTACAAATCTATAGTGCAATCCGGATTGAATCGATTTCAAAATCCGTAACAATCGCTATTTCTCTTTGCCATTCCTCTCGTTACAATGGGGAAGTTGAGGGAAATGCGATGCTGCAGGGAGGCTCTTATGTTGGACGTCAAGCGAGTGCTGAAAGCCGCGCCTACGAAAATGCGTTCCCAAGAGCCGCTGCAGCAGTTGTGGACGCCTTGGGGCGAACAGATCGCCGGCGAATGGCTGTCTTCCAACGACGCCCACAAGGCGTTCTGCCCTGCAAAAGACGGCGAACGCAAACTGGAAAACGGCCGCACGCCAATCCTGAACGAGCATCCGCGCCCAACCATGGTGCGCGGCAATCACACCATGCTCAACGGATTCTGGGATTACGCGATCGTATCCATTCCCGAAAGCGGCAACGGCTCGAAATGGCGCAAATCCGCGGCTGTGCTCACCCGTGACGAAGCGGTGCAGGCAGTGAAGGAAGCGGCCATCCCCGAAACGTTCGACGGCAAGATTTTGGTGCCGTTCTCCCCGGAATCCGCGCTTTCCGGCGTGCATCAGACGATTTACCCAGACAATATGATCTGGTATCGCACGGTGGTGCATCCCGTGACGCTTGGGGGAGGGGAAGCGGTTCGGCAGATCGGCGATGCGAACCGCTTGATGCTGCATTTCGAAGCGGTCGATTACGTGTGCGCCTGCTTTATCAACGGGCAGTTTGCAGGGATGCATGTCGGGGGATATTTGCCGTTTGACGTCGATATTTCGGCATTCGTCGATCCCGATGATGCTTTCGAGATTGCGTTGTGCGTGTACGATCCGAACGATTCGGGCACGCAAATGCGCGGCAAGCAGAAAATCGAGCGCGAGGGGATTTGGTACACCGCGCAAAGCGGCATTTGGCAGAGCGTGTGGATGGAGATCGTGCCGGAAGCGTACGTGCAGACGCTTACGCTGAAGGGCGCCGCCGACGGCAGATTGTTTATTCGCGCGGAAATCGGCGGAGACAAGCCGAATGCCAAACTGCATATCGTCGTAGCCGATCCCGCGGACGGCACGATCGTCGCGGACGAATTGCTGCCGGCTGGCATGCGCAAGGTGCGCACGGAAATCGCAACGCGGGCCGAACACTTGTGGTCGCCGAACGATCCGTATTTGTATGACGTGACGGCGACGCTGGAATTTGGTGCGGCGAAATCGCAGGGAAAGCAGGAAAAGCTGCAGCAAGAATCGCAGGAAATTCAAGAGAAACCCGCGAAATCGCAGGAAAAGCAAGATATTGTGCGCTCGTATTGCGCGTTCCGCACGGTTGAGATTAAGCCTGATTTGAAGGGTATCGCGCGCTTCCATCTCAATGGCAAGCCGGTGTTCCTCAAGGGTGTGCTCGACCAGGGCTATTGGCCGGACGGCCTGCTGACCGCGCCGAGTGATGAAGCGCTGGTGCATGACATAATCGCCATGAAGGAATCCGGCTTTACTATGCTGCGCAAGCATATCAAAATCGAGTCGGCGTGCTGGTACTACCATTGTGACCGCCTCGGCATGCTGGTATGGCAGGACGCGGTGTCGGGTGGCAGCGAATACAACGCGTGGGTCACCAACCGCAAGCCGACGCTCATGCGTGCCACATGGAACAAGTACCGCGACGACACGGCGAAGCATTTCGCGGCGCTCGGTGCCGACGATTCGACGTACCGCCGCGACTGGTCGCGCACTTGCGATGCCATGGTGCACATGCTTGCCGGCCACCCGTCGATCGTCACGTGGGTGCTGTTCAACGAAGGGTGGGGGCAGTTCGACGCGTGCGATGCGGCGGAACGCATTCATGCGCTTGACCCGACGCGCCCGATCGACGCCACGAGTGGCTGGTACGACCAGCGTTGCGGCGATGTTCACAGCGTGCACAACTACTTCCGTCCGTTGGAAATCTACCCGGATAAGGGGCCGTTGCGTGGGTATGTGGCCGAATATGAAAAGCGGCATAAGCGGCGTCGTCGTGCCGCGCATTACGCGGTGTTGCCGGTTGCGCAGCATGGCGTTCGTGCGTTCGTGATTTCGGAATTCGGAGGATTGGCGCAGTTGGTTGCCGATCATGCTGCGGTTTCGCGCGCGTACGGCTACGGTGAATACGATTCGATTGAGGATTGGCGCACTGCCGTCCGTTCCGTGCTTGATTCGGCGGAATCGTTGGAATCACGCGGATTGGCGGGCTACGTGTATACGCAGGTTTCCGACGTCGAAGAAGAGCTCAACGGCCTCATGACCTACGATCGCCGCCTCAACAAATTCGCGCAATGATTCGCCGAGATTGAGTGCGGTCATGGCGGTCATGGAAGCGTTCTGCTTCTTGCGTTTCGGTGGCGCGTTCGGTACGTTGGGAACGGCGGCTATTATGGCGCCATCACAGCGAGCCACGGCGGAACGGAGCGAGGAGATGTGCGTTGCGTTTGCATTGGCCGCATTAACCGAGGGGGGTCTTGTGACCATGAATCATGTTCCGGAAGCGCCGCAGTCCGCAAGCGGCGATTATGCGTGGTTGGGAGCCGAGCCGGGTTCCGTAGCCGATCAGCTGTATATGTCGGCGGCCGACGAATGGAATCAGGCAATCAATTCGCGTTTTGTGAATGAATTGCTGGATGATACACTTCCAGAATCGATTTTGAAGTCTTATTTAATTCAGGATTTCAAGTTCTTTAATCAGGGCATCATGGCACATGCGATTGAACTTGCGCCGCGTCAGGAAACCAAAGATATGCTGGCGAAACAATCGCAATGGTTTGCTGACAATGAAGCAACATATTTTACCGGATTCCTTAAGGAATACGGAATTACTGACGAAGAATACAATAATTCCGAGCAGACTCCGGCAAATCGTGAATATTGCGAATATCTGACCAAGCTGGTTCAGGGAACTTGGGAAGAACTCATTACTGCGCTGTGCTGCATGGAATGGATTTATCTTGCCTGGGCCAAGCGCACCATCGACGCTGGCGTCGTTCAGCAGATTCCGGCGCACAAGGGTTGGGTTGATTTGCATGAGGGCGATTATTTCCGCGCCTGGACGGGCCGCCTGATCGCGCTCGTCAACGAGTATGCGTCGGTGGATGGCTCGGAGGCCGACGTGTTCCGCACCATCGTGCATCTCGAGCGTCGCTTCTTTGAGGATTCCTATCCGCAGCGGTGAGCGGTGAGCATGATATGAGGCAATGAGCGCCAATGCAAATTGGCGGTAACGCGGTAACGCAATAACGCAAGCAGGGGGAGATCCGCAGAATACGCGGATCCCCCCTGTAATTGTTGGGGCAACCGGCATGCCCCAACGTGTCAGATCAGCTCGATATCCACATCCAAGTGGAGCGGCTTATCGGCTGGAATGTGGTACTGCGGGTGCACCGGGCTCATCCAGGAATCGTCGCCGCCGACGCCCATTTGCGCGGCGAGCACGCGCAGGAACATGTGCTTCGGAGCGGGCAGTTCGTCCTGATGCTGGGCTTCTTCCAACATGAATGCGCTGTACGGCTGCAGGCTGAGCGCGAACGCTGATTCGCCGTGACGGCTCACACGCATGCCATGACCGGCATCATCCGTGATCTCAGCCCAACGCACATCCTCATGGTTGCCGGTTTCCTGCGGCATGAGGTACGGCGCATGGTCGTCGTAAGCGTTGGTGTTCCAAATGCCCAGTTTGGCATGCTTGCGGTCGGCATAGGTTTCGTCGGGTCCGGGGCCGTAGAAGCGCAGGTTGGAGTATTCGACCGGCAGCGTCCATTCCAAACCGAAAGCCGGAATGGTCGGGGCTTCCTGAGTTTCACCCGGATAGTCGACGCTCAAGTGCAGCTTGCCGGTGGTATCTGCCACATACGTGATGGTGACGTGCGTGCGCTGCGGAGTGGCGAGCTCGTACTCGTATACGGCTTTCAGCGTATCGTCATTGACCTGTTCGATGGTGTTGTTGACGCACTTGGCGTAACGGCCTGCGCCGACCCACTGCGCGCGGTCGTAACCGTGGCCTGCACCGCGATCGTTGTCGGTCAGCGCGCGGAACGTGGTGAGCGTGGGCCTGCGCAGCACGAATTCACGGCCGTCAAGCGTGTACGAAACAATGCCGCCCTGCGTACGCGACAGCAGAATCTCACGACCGGATCCCTGCACGCCAGCATTCCAACGGCCAACGGTCACGATGCCGTCAACAGGCTTCGTCTCGCTGGCAGCAACCGGCTTGGAGCCTGCAACCACGGTCTGGCCGAACGACAGCTCGTAGCCCTTCGACGCCCACTCTTCCGCGGCGGCAAGGCGTTGGCTCACTTCGAGCGTGAGCTCGTTGGCTTGGCTTCGGTAGGCCTCCAACGGCCATTCAATATCGAAGTGCTTGGTTTCGCCAGCCGGCACATCAAAACGCTGTTCGGCCTGCCATACCGGCTCGCCATCCGCAAGCACGCGCGTAACGAACACATAGTCGGCGGTGGAAACGAACAGATTGTCATTCGCGATCTCAACGCCGGTTTCACCCGGCACAATGCGCACGTTGGCATACAGCTGCTTGACGTCTTGCGCCTTTGGCGACGGCGTGCGATCGGCGAACACAATACCGTCTCCGGCAAACTCGTAATCGCTCGGACGATCGCCGAAATCGCCGCCGTAGCAGAGACGTTCATCGCCATCGGGCAAGCGCACAAGAATCGCCTGATCAATGAAATCCCAAATAAATCCGCCCTGATATTGCGGGTAGCGTTCCAGCGCAACATATTCGTCCATATTTCCGACGGAATTGCCCATGGCGTGCATGTATTCGCAGGAAATATACGGCTTCTTCGGATCGGACTTGAGATATTCCTCGATTTCGTCGGCGTGCGCGTACATGCGGCTTTCGATGTCGGTCACGTCGTCATACTTGCGATTGTGGGTCACGCCCTCGTAGTGCACTGGTCGGTTCGGGTCGAGTTCGTGCACGTGGACGCTCATCGCGCGGAACACGTCTCCCGCATACGATTCGTTGCCAAGCGACCAGATGACTACGGAAGCATGGTTGTAGTCGCGCTTCATCATGCTGTTCACACGGTCCACGCACGCGCCCTCCCATTCGGGCTTGCTGCCCGGAACGGCGGAATCCTCGGTGACCACGTCTCCCGGCAGGCACCAGCTGCCGTGCGTTTCAAGATTGGTTTCGTCGATCAGGTAGATGCCGTATTCGTCGCACAGGTCGTACCAGTATTCCTGGTTGGGATAGTGCGAGGTGCGGATGGCGTTGATGTTGTGCCTCTTGCAGAACGTGATGTCGTCGATCATGTCTTGCCTGGTGATGGCGCGGCCGCGCTTCGCGTCGAATTCGTGGCGGTCGGCGCCCTTGAAGACCACGCGCTTGCCGTTGAGCTTCATGATGCCGTCTTCGATACGGAATGTGCGGAAGCCGATACGCTGCGTTGCGGTTTCAACGATCGCGCCATCATGGCCGATCACCACAACTTGCAGTTCGTACAGTGCCGGGCTCTCGGCGCTCCACGGCTTGACGTCCAACGAGCCGGAAACGATGCCGGTTTCGTCGGATGCGGCCAATGCGGTTTCCCACACCACATTGCCACTCAAATCCTTCAGCGTCGCCGACACGGTGGCGGCATTCTTCGCATTGCGCACCGCGAGTAGCGCGTCGAGCGAACCGGTGGCGGTTTCCGGATTCCAATCCGCTTCGACCTTCATATCTTCAATGTGCACATGCGGCTGTGCGGCGAGTTCCACGGAACGGAACAGGCCGTGCAAACGCCAGTAATCCTGATCTTCCAGCCAGGATGCGCTTGCGTATTCGTAGCAGGCGACGGCCACGACGTTTTCGCCGTCGTGCAGCGCTTCGGTGATGTCGAATTCGTTCGGGGTGTAGCCGTCTTCGCCGTAGCCGACGAATACGCCGTTGACCCACACGTAGATCGCGGTGGCCATGCCGTGGAACGTGATGCTGACGGTGCCGCCATTTTGACGGGCCGCATCAAGACGCTCGGCGACGGTGAACGTGCGGCGATACAGTGCCACATGGTTGGTTTCGGGAACGTTCGGCTCCTGCGGATTCTCATGGCCGTCCCACGGGTACTGAATATTCACGTACTTGTGGTTCATGTATCCCGCGTTCTGCAGGTGGGAGGGCACGTCGATGCGGCCGAAAGCGGAATCGTCGAAATCCTCGGCTGCGAACGGCTCTTCCTCAAGATCGATGTCGGAGGCCTGCACCATTTCCACGCGCCATTCGCCGTCGAGGCTTTGCTTCAAATCGCTCGGCTCGCCGATCGCGGGAATGTGAGAAAAGGTCACGTGATTGGAATGTGCCGGCGTGCGATTCACTGCGAACACCGTGGGGTCGGTGAGCCACGCGGCGGATGCGGTGGTGATCTTATCTGCCATGATTTCCTCGTTTCCGAAACATAACTTCGTTGTTGATGTAGGTTTAGTTGGTGTGTACTTTTGTGTACTCAGAGTAATAAACTCTTTTACTAGCATGGTAAACGTTGTTTACTTAAATTGCAAATCTGCGTGTTGCGTTATTTGCAACTGAATTTACTTATATGGCGATAGGTGACGGCAAATGGCGGTAGTAATCATGATTGCAGATGTCGGTATTTGATAATCGTAAGAACTGCGATTGCGACACGCCGTTTGGGGGCTTTTTTTTACTAAGGAATTTTACTTTTGATAGTAAACAACGTATACTCAATTTTCGAGGTCAACGGGTGATCTCATCAAAATCTTCTAAGGAGAAGAGATAATGAGCAATACGACCACTACTGCGAACGGCACGGCTCGTCGCGGAAAGCTCGGCCAGCGCGTAGCGTACGCGTGCGGCAACCTTGGCCAGTCCGCGTTCTATAACGCACTGAGCACCTACTTCGTCGTCTATGTGACGAGCTCCTTGTTCGCTGGTGTCGATAAAGGCGTCGCCACCAAGCTGATCGGCATCATCACCGGCCTGGTCGTGGTGATCCGTATCGCGGAGATCTTCATCGACCCGCTGCTGGGCAACATCATCGACAACACCACCACCAAGTGGGGCCGTTTCCGCCCATGGCAGTTCCTCGCCGGCGCGATTTCGTCCGTGCTGATCGTGCTAGTGTACACCGGCCTGTTCGGCTTGGTGAACGTGAACACCACGTGGTTCATCGTACTGTTCGTCATCACCTTCATCGTGCTCGACGTGTTCTACTCCCTGCGTGACATCTCCTACTGGGGTATGATCCCTGCATTGAGCTCCGACTCCCACGAGCGCTCCACCTACACCGCACTCGGCTCCTTCACCGGCTCCATCGGCTACAACGGCATCACCGTCGTGGTCATCCCGATCGTCACCTACTTCAGCTGGGTGTTCACCGGTGAGCACGCCGAAAGCCAGTCCGGCTGGACCTGCTTCGGTATTATCGTCGGCCTGCTCGGCCTCTTGACCGCATGGACCGTTGCCTTCGGCACCAAGGAGAACGAGAGCGCCCTGCGCTCCAAGGCCCAGAAGAACGGCAACCCGATCGAAGCCTTCAAGGCTCTGGCCCAGAACGATCAGCTGCTGTGGGTTGCCTTGAGCTACCTGCTGTACGCCATCGCCAACGTGGCCACCACCGGCGTGCTCATGTACCTGTTCAAGTACATCCTCGACAACACCGCCGCATACTCCATCGTGGGCGTCATCCCGGTCATCACCGGCTTGGTTATGGCTCCGCTGTACCCGATCCTGAACAAGCGCATTCCGCGCCGCTACCTGTACTTGGGTGGCATGATCTCCATGATCGCCGGCTATGTGATGCTCGGCATCTTCTCCGACAACATCATCATGGTGTTCGTGGCTCTGGTGCTTTTCTACGTGCCGGGTACCCTCATTCAGATGACCGCCATCCTGTCGCTGACCGACTCCATCGAATACGGCCAGCTCAAGAACGGCAAGCGCAACGAGGCCGTCACCCTGTCCGTCCGCCCGATGCTCGACAAGATCGGTGGCGCCATGTCCAACGGCATCGTCGGCATCATCGCCGTGGCCGCTGGCATGACCGGCAATGCGACCGCAGCCGACATGACCGCATCCAACATCCACATCTTCAAGATCTGCGCCTTCTACATTCCGCTCGTGCTCATCATCCTGAGCCTGATCGTGTTTCTGTTCAAGGTGAAGATCACTGAGAAGATGCACGATGAGATCGTCAAGGAGCTCGAAGTGAAGCTCGCCAACGGTGAGATCGAAGCCGACGACGCTCAGACCGTGGAAGCCGTCGAGACGGTTGCCGTGGCTGAAACCGCTGGAACTGCTGGAACCGCGACTCCGGCGGGCCAACCTGAATCCCGATAACTGAAATTCCCCTTCCTTTCCGACAACCAGGGCCGCCTGAAGCACTCCATCCGCTGCAGGCGGCCTTTCATGTCTTTTCGTCTCCTCGCTTCTCATCCCGTCCGGGTTCCTCCACTCACTGGAACAATCTGGACGATAAAAGGCCTGCCGGCGGGAGGATTCCTCCACTCACTGGAGGTTTTTGGACAGTACGGGGGTGTTTTGCGGTCCGGATTCTTCCAGTGACTGGAGGAATCCGGATGCTCGGAGAGTTGCAGACGGGGCGATTTTTCCGGTGGCTGGAGGTTTTTGGACGTTAGCAGGTCTGTTAGCGGGTAGCTTCCTCCACCGACTGGAGGTTTTGGGTCGCTAAGGCGTCCGGAGCTATGCTTCGCCGATGAGGGAGCCGCGTTCGTGGATCGTCGGCACCAGTGTGCGGATCACGATGGTGGCCTGCCCGCGCAGGGTGAGATCCTCGCCTTGCCTGCAACGGTGAATTTGCGGCGCCTCCTGATAATCCGTGGTCACGGTGCGGCTGATTTCGTTTTCCATCGCGTCGATGAATTGAGTATTGACGATTTCCGGCGCACCATATACCGAAATGTCGCGCAGATCCAACAATCCTGCCGGTATGGCCATGACGCGCCCGAGCAACGCGCCCGCTTCGGTGAGAATATGCGTACGCGCGGCGGGATCCTGCGAGATGCGTTGCTGCAACCTGTCGCCGGAAACGAATGATTCGAGACATCCCTGTTTGCCGCATTCGCAGATTGGCCCGTTCGGGTCGACCACCACGTGTGCGATTTCTCCGGCAGTGAAGGAACTTCCTTCGATGATGACGTCGTTGAGGCATAATGCCGCGCCGACGCCCCGCCCGATGGAGATGAGCATGGAATTGGGAGAGCAGTCGCCGAAGAATCGTTCCGCCACAAGTGCCGCATTGGTGTCGTTGCCTACGATCACGGGCACTCCGGTGGCGTTTTCCACTTCGGTTTTCAGCGGCAGTTCGCTCCACCCCAAGTGCACGGATTTGCGCACCACGCCGTTGGGTTCCACAATGCCGGTCACCGCGATGCCGATGCCAAGGATCGGCAGTGGCCTTGAGCTGATGAGCTGCCTGCAGAGGTCGATCACGTCATTGACGCTGCAGCCATGGTCGACGGGAAGTTCGGTGCGGTCCACGATTCTGCCGGAAAGATCCGCCAGCGCTCCTTTGACGAGCATCGGATTCGACAGGTCGACGGAGACGATTCGCCAGAAATCGGTGTCGATGGCGAGCACTTGCGAACGTTTACCGCGCCCTTCGCGATTGTCGGGGCCGAGTTCGCGCAGAATGCGATTGTCGACCATTTCGCCGGTCACTTCGCTGGTGGTGAAGCGCGAAAGTCCGATGAGTTTGCCGATATTGGCTCGCGACATTTGCGTTGCGGGGAAAAGCTGCTCGAATGCGGCGGTGATATTGCTGATTCGAATATCGGAAGGTGATGCCTTTGCTTGGGTGCCGCTCACGATGTCCTCGCTTTCTTGTGTGGAGCCGATACATATTGTAGTGTGTGGCGATACAAGTGCGTTATGTAATTTTTATTGGCAATAAAGATTACTAAACAAGAGTATACGGCATTTTTCCTCGAATTGCGATTGCTTTACGATTGTCGATAAATGGCGGAATTTCAGCTTTTTTGCGGAATAGCAATCGCGTGCCGGATTTAAATGTAAGGAAACTTGACAAAAAAGGATTACGTAGGTATGCTGTGACTATCCGGTGCAAGGAGGTGCCGGAATAATCTCACGAAGGAGAGAGATATGCGATCCCACACTCAGCGTTTGATGGTTTGCGCAGCTTCTTTCGCGGCTCTGTGCATGGGTCTTGCAGGATGCGGTTCCAATACGGCCAGCACCGGCGGGGATTCCGGGGAGGTCGTCAACCTCACGTACATGCACCGTCTTCCGGATTCCGAAGGCATGACCTTGGTCAAAGACATTGTTGCCAAGTGGAACAAGGATCATCCGAACATTCAGGTCAAGGCCACCAAGTTCGATGGTGCCGCACAAGATATGATCAAGAAGCTGGAAACCGACGTCAAGGCCGGCAATGCTCCGGATCTTGCACAGGTCGGCTACGCCGAAGTGCCTGAGGTGTTCACCAAGGGCTTGCTCGAAGACGTGACCGAAGAGGCCGCGAAGTACAAGAGTGACTTCGCCGAAGGCCCATATTCCATGATGCAGGTTGATGGCAAGACCTACGGCCTGCCGCAAGATACCGGCCCGCTTGTGTACTTCTACAACCAGAAGGCTTTCGACGAACTGGGCATCAAGGTTCCCAAAACCAAGGATGAGCTGATCGAAGCGGCAAAGACCGCAGCCGCGTCCGGCAAGTACATCATGGATTACGAAGCCGATGAGGCCGGCAACATCTTCGCAGGTTTGGCAAATGCTTCCGACCCGTGGTACACCGTCAAGAATGACGCTTGGGTGGTCAACACCAACGGCAGCGGTTCGCAGGCTTTTGCTGAAACCTTCCAGGAACTGATCGACAACAAGGCCACGCTGACCAACCCGCGTTGGGTGCCGTCGTTCGACGCATCCCTGCAGGATGGCACGCTGATCGGCAACATCGGCGCCGCTTGGGAGGCTCCGCTATTCAAGGACTCCGCAGGAGACACCGGCAAGGGTGACTGGCGTGTCACCCAGATCGGTGACTGGTTCGGCAATGGCACCAGCACCGGCCCTGACGGTGGTTCCGGCGTCGCAGTGCTCAAGGGTTGTGAGCACAAGGCCGAAGCCATGGAATTCCTCGACTGGTTCAACACTCAGGTTGAGGATCTGACCTCCCAAGGTCTGATTGTGGCCGCCAGCACCGAAACCGCGAAGACCCCTGAATCCTGGAACGAATTCTACGGCGGCCAAGACGTGATGAAGGAATTCGCTACTGCCAACGACAACATGGTCGCATTCAACTACATGCCGGGCTACTCCGCGGTCTCCGCAGCTATGCAGGAAGCCGCCGACAAGGCAGCCGACGGTTCCGGCAAGGTGGCGGACGTGTTCCCTGTGGCACAGCAGACCTCCATCGACACCCTCAAGAACTACGGCCTGTCCGTGGCGAAGTGATCGACGTATGGAACCAGGGATCACCCGCTCTGATTCCATAACCCCTCCAACGACGGTGTGGAGCCAACGCAACACACGGCTCCACACCGTTCCTTATGAAAATATTCCTTGTGAATATTCCCTATGAATCGATCTAGCTGATTCGACGGAGCGGCTGAAACCGGCACTCCTCTCCCGTGATGACGATTTGGATACGGCGATTCGAACTGTGAAAGATGCCACCAATGATGAGTGGCATCCGATGCGAAAGATAGGTACATCATGACTGCAACAACGCATGCGGCGAAACCAAAGCGCACTGATGCGCAACGCCGCGAGAATCGAACAGGATGGGCGTTCATGGCGCCATTCGGCATGCTGTTCGCCATCGTATTCATCATCCCGATTTTCTATGCCATCTATTCCAGCTTCTTCCGTCAGGTCACCGAGGGCGGCGGCGCGTACGGCGGCGGCGAATTGGTGAATAAATTCGTAGGATTCCAGAATTTCGAGTACGTGCTTACGTCCGGTAATTTCTGGTCCGGTGTGGGCAGGGTGCTGATTTACACCCTCATTCAGGTGCCGCTGATGATCATCATCGCGTTGGCTTTGGCGATGGTCATCGATTCGTTCGTGGTCAAGCACATCACGGGTTTCCGTCTCGGCTACTTCCTGCCGTACGCCATTCCAGGTGTGGTCGCATCCATCATTTGGGTGTACCTGTATAACGGTCAGATTTCGCCGATCGTCAAAGGTCTTGCGGCCATCGGAATAAACGTTGATTTCTTCAGCAAGAACGTTGTGCTCGCTTCCATGGCAAACATCACCACATGGACGTTCACCGGCTACAACATGCTGATTTTCTTGGCCGCACTGCAGGCGATTCCGCACGAACTGTACGAAGCCGCACGCATTGATGGCGCAAGTGGATGGCAGATCTCCATGCGCATCAAACTGCCGAACGTGCGTTCCGCGGCGCTGTTGTCCATGTTGCTGTCCATCGTCGGCACAATCCAGCTATTCAACGAACCGCAGATCATGCAGACCGCCGATCCGGGCATTTCCAAAACCTATACGCCAATGATGATGGCCATGAACACTTCCCAAGGCACGCTGACTCCGGGCGGTGACGGACCCGCATCGGCGGTCGCCATCGTCATGGCACTGATCGCAGGCGTTCTCGCCATGATCTACGCACTGGTCGAGAGGAAGGCGAACGAACAATGAGCAACGCAGTCGCAGCAAGAAAAGACGAACGCGCCCGCAGAAAAGCGGAACGCATGATGGAAAAGCAACGCGAAGCGGCCGAACACGATCTGCCGCGCTCCATGCGCCCATCGCCGATCACCAAAACCATTACCGTGATCGTGCTCGTCGTAGCGCTGATCTACTTCCTCTTCCCAATCTATTGGGCCATCATCGCATCCACCAAAACACCATCGCAGCTGACCAGCAGCAACGGATTGTGGTTCGCCGTCGGACTTGACCAGATTCCCGACGCCATCGCAACCAACTATTCGAAGCTTATGGGGTGGACCCGTGGCCAATTCTGGCGTTGGGTGCTGAATTCCCTGATCTATTCCGGGGTTTCCGCACTGATCGGCACCATCATTTCGGTGATGGCAGGCTATGCCACCGCAAAATTCAACTTCCGTGGCAAGGCCATCGCCATCGGCGTGGTCATGGGATGCATGCTGATGCCGGTCGCACTGCTCACCATTCCGCAGTACTCCATCTTCCACGCACTGCACCTGACCAACACCATGCTGGCGATCATCATCCCGTGCTGCGTTTCGCCATTCGGCTTCTTCCTCGGACGCGTGTACGCGCAAACCTCCGTACCGAACGAACTGCTGGAAGCGGCCCGCATCGACGGCGCCGGTGAAGCGAGAATCTTCTTCACCATCGTGCTCCGACTGCTCGCACCAGCCATGGTGACCATCTTCCTGTTCCTCTTCGTGGGAACGTGGAACAACTTCCTGCTGCCGTTGATGATGGTTTCCTCCGACACCCTCAAGCCGGTCACGCTCGGCCTGTATGGCATGGTATCGCTCGCAACCTTCAACGATCGTGGATCGCTGATGATGGGCGCACTGCTCGGCGTACTGCCGGTGATCGTGCTCTTCCTCGGTCTGCAGCGCTACTGGCAGGCCGGCCTCGCGGCAGGCGCAGTCAAGGGTTGACGGGCATCCATCCAACTCCATGCGTGGCATGCAAACGCCACGCATGGAGTTGGATCAACAGAACAACCGTAATCCGGGCCCCACTATTTCAGGCAGGTACATGCAATGAACGCAAGACTGCACCATAACGGCCGTTCGCAAGGATGCGTCGGCATCGACATCGGCGGAACGAAAATCGAAGGCGTGCTGCTCGACGCAACAGACCGCGTCATCGACGTCTGCCGTATGCCATCGCACTCCGGTGAAAGCAATGTCGTAACCGACATCGTGCGCGTCGCCCGCATACTGTCCAACGAAGCGCTGCCCATCGGCATTGGCATTCCAGGGCAGGTGAACTGCGCAACCGGGCAAGTGAGCAACGTCGTCAATCTTGATATTGAAACGTTGGAACTTGGCGAACGCGTCAGCGCAATCATGCACGCTCCGGTGCACGTGGAAAACGATGTGAACGCGGCTGCGGTCGGAGCCGCGGAATTCGTGGAACAAGTCGACGGCAACGCAACCGTCGTATTCCTCAACTTCGGTACGGGACTGGCCGCAGGACTCGTGCGCGGCGGGCAAGCCGAACACGGGTACAGCGGATCCATCGGCGAAATCGGGCACCTACCCATCGACCCCAACGGATTCGAATGCCCATGCGGGCAGCGTGGATGCTTGGAAACCGTGGCATCCGGCGGGGCCGTGGCAAAACTTTGGCCCTCCGCAAACCCGCCCATGCCTGATCTCATCCGCAAAGCGCGGCAAGGAGACGGGCATGCCAACGACGTGCTCACCATGGTGGCCCACGCCATGGGCGACACCATCCAAATCGTCGCGCAAGCCTACGATCCGCAACGCATCATCATTGGCGGAGGCATGGCGAAAACCGGTGACGCACTCATCGAAGTCATCCAAGCCGAACTGAGCCGCAGAGCCGAAGGATGCCGATTCCTGACCACACTTGACATCGCATCGAACATCAGAATCGCAGCCATTGACCAACCAATCGGCGCAATCGGCGCGGCGCTCGCGGCAAAACGAGCGCAACCGCAATCGTGAATGCGTGATACTTCAGGCAGACTGGAACAAGCGCAACAATTCCGGAAATCCAGATCCGGCAATCCCGGCAATCCGAGAATCACAATCGAGAATTGAAATCGATAATCGACAATCGAAAGGCGAATCGATGGCAAGCGAGAACACCCGCAAATGGGCGATCATTCCCGAACCGAACAGCATGACGGTCGGCGAAGGCACGGTGCTGTTGCCCTATGCGGGGCGCGTGAACGAATCCATTGCGATTGGCGATGGCGATTTCCTGCTTGCGCATCAGCTTGTTGCCGACATACGTTCCGCGACAGGCACTGATTGGGATATTGCGACGGGCGATATGTGGTCGGGCTTCATCAGATTGCGTATTGCGGATTCGTGGGATTTCGATTCGCAGGATGGCGGTACCGCCGGCGCATACACGCTGACTATCAACACTGACGGCATTACGATTACCGGTTGCGATTTCGAGGGCGTGCGCAACGGCGTGCAGACCCTGCGCCAACTCATACGGCAAAACGGTGCCGTACTGCCGGAACTGCAGATTGCAGATGCCCCCGCATGCCAAATCAGGGGATATTATTTGGACGCGACGCGCGGCCGAGTGCCAACGCTCGCATGGCTCAAACAGTGGGCAGACAAACTCTGCCTCTACAAATACAACCAACTGCAGCTCTACATCGAGCATACGTTCGCATTCGACGGCATGAGCGAAACATGGCGCGGATCAAGCCCGCTCACGCCGGCAGACACACTCGAATTCGACCAATACTGCGCGAACCTTGGCATCGAACTCGTGCCGTCAGTCTCCACATTCGGACACCAATACGTGGCCATGCGCACGCAGGAACTGCGCGAACTCGGCGAATTCCCCGAAGACGCAGACCGGCCGTTCAGCTTCATCGAACGCATGAGGCACCACACACTCAACGTCGCCGACGATCGAGCCTTCGCATTCTCTGCGCAACTGGTCGACTCGTATCTGCAACTTTTCCGTTCGAAGCGATTCAACATCTGCGCCGACGAAACCTTCGACCTCGGCAAAGGCAAGTCGAAGCAGGAAGCGCAACGTGTGGGCGTCGCAACGCTGTACGCAACATACGTGGGCAAACTCTGCGAACACCTGTCTAAGCAAGGCCGCGAACCCATGTTCTGGGGAGACATCGCCATCGAAATGCCGGAAATCCTCGAAACCCTGCCGAACAATGTCACCCTGCTGAACTGGCAGTACGAACCGGAAGCGACCGACGAAAAAATCCAACTCGTGGCGCAAGCCGGAGCCAAACAAATCGTATGCCCGGCCGTATGGGGGTGGAATGCGCTGCTCCCGCGCATCGACGATGCGTGGAACAACATCGCACGCATCGCACGCTACGGCCTCGACTGCGGTGCGGAAGGCATGCTCGTCACCGATTGGGGCGATTTTGGGCATGTCAACGATCCGCGCATGGCCGTGCCCGGCATGATATTCGGTGCGCAATATGCGTGGAATCCTGCCGGAGATACTGCCGAAAATGATTTGCTTGAGCGTATTTCGCGCGTCGAATATGGCGATTGCAGCGCACGATTCGTTGCATTGCTTCGTAACGCTTCCGCGCAAGCCGTATTCACTTGGCGTGAGCTTGTGGAATATCTCGAATTGGATGACGGCACGGGAAACTGCAATACCGATGTTGCGCAAACCATTCCCTGCCTGGCCGATCGCTTGGTTGATCATTTATCTGACTGTGGAAACGCAATGACTGTGCGTGAAGCACGCAATCGCATGATGCGCAATATGGCAACGACAATCGAACGAATTCCGCAAGCCAATCGTGCATTGCAACAATGCATGGTCGACATCGCGCCGATTGCGGCACATATGGGAAATCCGGGCATTACTGCTGCCGTACGCATCGCCATGGAAGGGCAGCTGCTGCTCAATCGAGTGGGATTCGCGCTCGCCGAAGCGCATGACGTGCGTGATGCGCATGACGCTGGCGATTGGCGGCCTTCCGATTATCGTGCGCTGGCACGCGAGCTCGAATGCTGGTGCGAGGCCTATGCGAAGGAATGGAACGCGACAAGCCAACCGTCGGAACTGCATCGCATTCAGGAAACCGTGTGGAAAGCAGCCGACGAGCTTCGCCGAATCAGCAAATAAATCATCAAACAAATCCTCAAGAAATCAGCAAAACGAAAAACGTCAATCCAATGCCAATGAAAGGAACATCATGACCGAAGTCATCATCGTGAAAAACGAGCGCGAAGCAGGCGATATTTACGGCCGTTCAGTCGCCGATCTCATCAAAACCAAGCCGAATGCGGTGCTGGGACTGGCAACCGGATCCAGTCCGCTCGCCGCATACCAGTCGCTCGCACGCATTGTGCACAGCGAGCATATTGACGTATCGCAGGTGCGTGGTTTCGCATTGGACGAATATTTGGGATTGCCGCTTGATCACCCGCAGTCATATCATTCCACCATTCACCGCACGGTCGTGGAACCGCTTGGACTGAACCCTGATTTGGTGCACGTGCCTGGTGACGTGCTCGACGGGGCGCCGCTGAGCGACGGCGAACGCATTGCGGCTGCCGGCCCTGCCTACGATAAGGCAATCGAAGAGGCCGGTGGCATAGATGTGCAGGTTCTGGGCATTGGCACGGATGGGCATGTGGGCTTCAATGAGCCGGGATCGTCGCTTGCTTCCGGCACGCGCGTCAAAACGTTGGTTGAGCAGACGCGCATCGATAACGCCCGATTCTTTGACGACGACATCGACAAGGTGCCTACGCATTGCATCACGCAGGGTATCGGCACGATTCTCAAAGCCCGCCACTTGGTGCTGCTTGCCTTCGGTTCGGGCAAGGCCGAGGCTGTGGCCGAAACGGTGGAGGGCGGTGTGAGTGCGTTCTGCCCGGCGTCCGCGCTGCAAATGCATCCGCACGCCACCATCATTGTGGACGAGGAGGCTGCGAGCCGCCTACGCCACAAGGACTACTACCGTTACGCCTACGCCCACAAGCCCGCCTGGCAGCGCATCTGATTGCTGCTCCGCAGTCGGTGTCCGCTAGCGTCCGGATTCTTCCACTCGCTGGAACATTCTGGACGTTTTTCGGCCTTCCAGCGGGAGGATTTCTCCACTGACTGGAAGGATTGGGTTGCTGATGGGCTTGTCAGCGGGGTAATTCTTCCACTGAATGGAAGAATTGGATGCTAATTGAGGAATATGGCTGGGAGTGAATTGGAAGGTATGAAGATGGAACAGTCTCGTGAGCGGTTTGCGAATGAGGTGGACGTTGCGTTGGCGCAGCCGGCCAGTCCGTTTGCGATTCGCAATGCGCGCAAAGTCGATGCGCGAGGTGTTGCGGAACATTATTGGCTGGTTTCCGATGGTAGCGCGATTATTGCGACTGGGAATCGGGACGCTGATTTTGCTGCGGCTTGCGCAAGCGTCGGTTTGGATGCCGATGCTGATTCCGATTCGGTCAGTTCGGCTGATTCCGGCAATGCCATGACCGGTTCGGCCGGTTCCGTAACCGACGCTGCAGGTCGCATGATGACTCCCGGTTATGTTGACATTCATGCGCACGGTTCGTGGGGCAGTTCCTTCGATGATGGCGTGCAGGGCATACGTTTGGCTCGTGCGGGTCACATGATGCACGGCACCACCCGCCAAGTGCTCAGTTTAATCACCAATCCGCTTGACGTGATGTGCGCCAATCTCGAAACCGTGCACGGCATGATGAGCGCCCGCCCTGACATTCTCGGCGCGCATCTGGAAGGACCGTTCCTTGCGCTGTCTCGCAAGGGTGCGCATGATCCGGAATGTTTGAAGGATCCGGTTCCCGAATATGTTGATCGGCTTTTGCAAGCGGCAGGCGGCTGTCTGCGTCAGATCACCATCGCCCCCGAATTGCCGCACGGCATTGATGCGATTCGTCGCTTCGCGGCGGCCGGAGTGGTTCCTGCGGTAGGACATTGCGATGCCGATTATGCGACCGCTCGCAAGGGTTTCGACGCAGGCGCGGGCATTATGACGCACATGTTCAATGCGATGAATGGCTTGCATCATCGCGAGCCTGGTCCAATTCCGGCTGCTGTTGAGGATCCACGCGTCACTATCGAGTTGATCAATGATGGTTTTCATGTGCAGAATCCGATGGTGCGTTTGGGATTTGGTTTCGCACCGCATCGCACGGCATTCGTGACTGATGCCATGGCTGCTACCGACTGCCCGGACGGTCATTATCTGCTGGGTGCGTTGGATGTGGATGTGATCGATGGTCACGCTCGGCTCGTGTCGAATGGTGCGATTGCCGGTTCCACGCTGACGTTGGAAAAGGCTGTTCAGCGTGCGGTGCTCGAATTGGGATTCACGCCCGCCGACGCGGTGGAGGCCGCCACGTTGACTCCGGCCAAAGCATTCGGTTTCGACCGCGCGAACCCGGTCACCAAGCAACCTCTCGGTCTGCTTGCTCCCGGCTACGCTGCCGACGTGCTTCTGCTCGATCCCGCCACCTGGTCCGTCACCCACGTCTGGTGTGACGCTCGCCCTCTCCGCTAAGGCGAGATTACTGAAGCGAGATTACTGAAGCACAATTGCAGGGCCGGCTCCGCAATAGGATGCCGGCCCTTGCCGTATCTCAAGTTTTTATATTTAGTCTTGCGGGGTGAAGCTGTCGCGTGCGACGAGACTGGTGGAGATTCGCATATGCTGGCTGATTTTGCGGTCGGCGGTCAGCGCTTCGGCAAGCATAAGCACCGCGGCTTTCGCAAGCTCGTCCTGGCTAATGTCGTACGACGACAATGCGGGAGACGTGTATTTTGCGATCTCCTGATTGTTGATGCTGATCACTTTGATATCTCGCGGCACCATCACATTTTCGGTGGCAAATGCCTGCAGCACGCCAACCGCCAACGGATCGGCTGCGACGATTACCGCGTCGGGCAGATCGTCCGCATGATCCTGCACCAACTGACGCCCCTGCAAACGGCCGTTTTCCACAGTGAACGGGCCGTCCGCATACACCAATCCTTGCGCATCCAATCCCAAGCGCAACGCCCAATTGCGGAATGCGAACGTACGAATATCTTCCGGATATTCATGCTTGCCCATAATGTTGCCCAAGCCGCCAATGAAGCCGATCCGAGAGCAACCCGACCCCATAAGCGCGTCGATCGCATCCAATATGGTTTGTTCCAAATCCGGCTGTACCGAATCGAACAATGCCGGCGCAGGATTGATGTCGATGAATACGCCGTGGGGGAGCTTCTTATGCAAGCGGTGAAGCGTCTTGTGATTTAGTGGGGACGGGCCGATCGAAATAAATCCCGCGTATTTATCGGCATCGGCGATCAGCGAATCCACGTCCTCGTGCATGGTCACGTTCATACGCTGCTCTTCGGCATGCTTGACGAGCACTTCGCGCAGCTCGTCGAAATACGCGTCCTGCAAGCCCTTGTCGGGTACGACATTGTCGAGAATCGCAACATCCTGCGGAATGGTGATGCGCTGGTATTGCGGTACGTTCTTGTATCCCATTTCCAGACTGGCGTTTAGAATCTTCTCGCGGGTGGAATCCTTCACCGAAAAAGTGGGATCGTCCTTCAAAACCCTGGAAACAGTGGCTTGGGAGAAACCTACCCGTTTCGCTATCTCTCTGATAGTGGCCATGTGAATCCTCCTCAAAGCCATCGTTGGCTAAACACGTTTACTAATTAATTTAGCACACATGCTCCCATCTCGCCATATTTCCTCCAAGCGTTTCACGAGATGAAGCAATCGTGCGACAAACGAGACTCCTCTTTACTCAGCTTGCCTCGGGGCGGCTTCGGGCAATGAAGTGCCCATGGTTTCGAGGCGCATGAGGAACTCGTTGGCGCTCATGGCGTTGCTCAACAGCGTGCCCTCGGCGAGCGTGCCTCCGATGGAACGGATGAACTCAACCTGGTCCAGGGACTCCACGCCATCGAACACCACATGGAACGCATCGTTATCGCGCGAAATCTCGAGCGTGCGCTGCATGATCTGCTTTGCGCGAGGCGTACGGAAATCGCGAACCACCGTCTTGTCGAATCGTGCGAAATCCAATGGCAGATGCGCGAACGCGGCTGTGGCTGCTCATGAGTCAACTGCTCCAAGCGTCAGCTGCACGCTCATGTTGAGGCGATGCGCTTCGGCCGTTACGAAATACGGTGCCAGCGTACGCCGAAAGTCAATAATCGTACCGCTTCTCCGGCATTGTATGTGACGATGCCGTGGGTGATCATCATTTACTCGTGCATGGTGTTCTACGCCGATACGCTTTCGCGCAATTGGGGCAACGCGGTGTTCGCCGGCTTCAATGCGATCGTGACGTTCTGGGCGTTGACCGCGTATATCGGCATCTGGCATTCCATGCAAGACATGGTGGTTGGTCTGGTCCGTTGGTTCTTCGTGCCGATCAAGGAGCCTCAGCAGGAGGCGGCCCGCAAGAAGGCCTCTTGGCGTGACGCCATCTACTTCGGCGATCGTCAGATGATCTACGAGTCCCGCCTGCTATAGCGTGCTCCCCGTGTCTGTCTGCAATTTCTTCGGGTTTTCGAAAGGACTGTCGTACGATTTCAAAAATCTGACCGCGCGATTCCGAAATAAAGGTAAATTTTCCAATCGTGCGGTCAGCAAATCAAAATCGTGCGACAGGGCTAGAAATCGTATGACGGGAATCGGGATAGTGCGGTTAACAAACCGAAATCGTGCGACGAAATTGCAAAATTGTCAGTCGGGGTTTAAAAAGCCGTGTAACAGAAAATCTTGTCACGTGTTTGAGTCGAATCTCCGTGAGGCACTGTTGTGGGTGCCGTAAAGTATCAGGAAAAGGGTTTCTTATGACTCGAGATAACGATTGGAGCACCATGCAAAACAGCTCACGTCATGATATGCAGGTTGATTCGTTGGACGCGTTCGCAGCGCGCGGTCCGCTTGACTCGCTGGCGGTCGCAGCGCCGGGTCGTACGCGTTGTGTGAACGCCGAGAATCCCGCGGGCGGCAAAGGCACGGCCGCGACCGCAGCCAGTGCACTTGGCCCGTCGCGCAAGGGCAGTCCGTGCATTCAAACCGTGAAAGCGGGGGAGAGCGTCACACTGATGGACGTGGATGGCCCGGGCGTGATCCGCCATATTTGGATGACGGTCACTGACCGAACCTCCCCGACCGGTCCGAACGTGCTTCGCAACCTGATCCTGGAATTCTATTGGGATGGCGAGGAGACCCCGTCCGTGCAATGCCCGGTCGGCGACTTCTTCTGCTGCGGCCACGCGCAGGCCTGCCGAGTCAATTCGATGCCGGTGGTGGTCGTGCCCAATCGCGGTTTCAACTGCTACTTCTCCATGCCGTTCGAACATGCGCGCATCGTGCTCCGCAACGATCACAACGAAGACGTTCCCGCGTTCTTCTACCAGATCGACTACACCGAATATGACGCGCTTCCGGCCGGCACCATGCGTTTCCATGCGCAGTGGCGTCGCGAGCGCGTCACCGAACTGGCCCGCGACTATGTGGTGCTCGACGGCGTGCATGGTCGTGGCGCGTATATCGGCACGTATCTGGCGCTCACCGCGTTGGAAAGCCGCTGGTGGGGCGAGGGTGAAGTCAAGATGTACATCGATGGGGACGACCAGTATCCCACGTGGTGCAGCACCGGTGCCGAGGATTATTTCGGTGGCGCGTGGAGTTTCGCCGATTTCGACGAGCATGGGCGTATGCATGAGCAGACGTTCTGTGCGCCGTACGTCGGTTTCCCATTCTATTCGCAGCGTCTCGCCTCGCATCGCGAGAGCGCGTATTGGGATGTGAATACGCCGGTGACCCGTGGATTGTATCGCTGGCACATTCCCGATCCGATTTATTTCGAACATGATTTGCGTGTGGAATGGCAGCAGATCGGTACTGAGGAGGGCGGCAATTTCGAGCGTCAGGACGACGTCGCTTCCGTCGCGTACTGGTATCAGCTCGAGCCGCATACACCGTTCGATCCGATTGGCGATCGTCGCTTCCGTCAGCCCCGCTGATTTTTGCCCCCGAACTTACGATTTTCGGTCTATCCGGTCGGTTCGGGGGTGTTGCGCTGTCTGCGCGACTTGCGTTCTGCGTCTGTACAGCCCGGGTTTTTAACCCGATTTTATGGGTTGTGCAGATGCAGGGTGCGGGTTGCGCAGGCGGGAAACGTGACTTGTGCAGATGAGGTTAGATGTCACGGCGTCTGCTGCGCTGATTATCGTGCGAACGTTCTGTGCATCCAAGAGACAGCCAGCTGCGGCCAGATCTGGATACTCGGCTCAATGCCGTTGACGCCCTGCCATGCGGTTTCCGCAGTGCCCAACGACAGTCCATGCCCGCCTTGCGGGAATAGGTGCGCTTCGATGCTGACTCCGGCTTTCTTGCAAGCGTCGATCAGCATCAGTGTGTTTTCGTATGGCACGGTTTCGTCGGGAACGGTATGCCATGCGAAAACCGGCGGTGTTTTGGCGTCGATATGACGTTCGATCGACACGGATTCAAGTGCTTGTGAATCGTTGCGGCGTTCACCAAGCAGCGAATCGAAACTGCCGCGATGGGCGAGCGGGCCAGACGTGATCACCGGATAGGCGAGCATCAAACCATTCGGACGCACCGCATCCGGATCGTAACCATGAGCGACAAGAATATCGTCGCTGGTGGAGGTGGCGAGATTCGCAGCAAGATGACCACCTGCGGAAAAGCCAATCACGGCAATCGCATCCGGATCGACATGCCACTCGGCGGCATGCTCACGAATCATCGTCATCGCATCGGCAGCTTCCAACAGCGCAACTGGAAAAACGGAAGGCTTCACCGAATATCGCAGCACAAAAGCGTTGAAACCGGCCGCAAGAAACTGCATCGCAATAGGCTCCGCCTCACGATCCGACGTCATTTCGTAACCGCCGCCCGGAATCACAAGCACAGACGGACGCACACGGTCAGGAACGACTTCTTCGCTGTTATCAAGGCAATATCCGACGAATTTCGCTACGCTGCCGTCGATGCCGGAAATTTCATATTCGAAATATTTCATATATCCATCATAGGTGGAACACGGCGCACGTTATGCAGGAACTATTTGGTCCCGCTATTTTTCGTACCTTGTGATCCGTGGACGCAAATTGTGCAGTCGGGAGAGTGTGTCCTACTCGAGCAGCCAGTCGAGGATGTTGCGGTGTCGAATGTCTTGGTGGTCGCCGAGCCCGATGGTATCCAAGGTGAGCTGTGTGACGTAGAGGAGACCTCCATATGTGAGATACCGGTCGAACAGCGCATTGTCATTTGCTGTCGGTTGCAATGCATTTCGGTATTCCGAGAAAGACAACGGCAGCATCTTGAGCTCGACATATCGTCCGGTGAAATGGATGATTTTGCGTTTTTTCAGAATCGTCCGGTGAAATGGATGATTTTTGCGGAGTGGGTGAGTGATATAGACGTGCGATTGGGCAAATCGGAAGTAATGTTGCGATCATTCGACGGAATTCACGAATGTGTATGGCCGCTCACATGTCTGATACATTTTTCTCAGCTAATTGGCAGGAACACGCATTATTCCTCCAAGACTCGGGCGCTTATATAGAACATGTCAGCAGTTACGGCGGCTGGCGAGGTTCCTGAAGAACCCCATAACTGAACCCTTCTTCTCTCTTCTCTCTCAGCCGGCGGCCCTTCTCTCCGCCGGCTTTCTTCTTTTCTGAACACGATTCATGCGATTCGTGCGATTCGCGATTTATGTTTCGCGATTTTGCCGAAAAGAGTTGCAAGACAAACGGCCGACCATGCGTGAGTAATGCATGTTCGGCCGTTTGTGATGCTGGTGATTATGCGTGGTCGCGTGCAGGCATTCGTGATTCAGCAGCGCTCGTACGAGAACCTGCGCAGGCGTTCGAAGCATTCCACGCTTTCGTCAAGCCATGGCATGCCGATCACGAACACGTGGCCGAGCGTTTCGTGGCGGCGTGGCTTCGGGTCGAACAGTTCGAAATCGGCTCCCTTGCGGGCCAGTGCGGCAGCAAGCGCCAGATTGTCGGCCTCGAGGAAATCGTCGCCGCAGGTCACGATGAGCAGTGGCGGCAGGTTGACGTTGAACGCCAGGCCTTCGGCGGTGAGGAACTTCGGGTCGGCGGCTTCGATGCCGTCGAAGAATTCGATGCCCAGCATCTGTTCGAGTCCGGTGCGGCGATTCGGATCGTAGCCTACGGTCAGTTCGCTTCCCATGGTTTCCAACGATGCGGAACTGTAGGCACCGCACACCGGAGCGGCACCGGCGAAACCAATGCCCGAAGGCTCATCCACGCCGAATGCGGCCGCGGCTTCGGCATTGTTTTCAATCGCCAACGTCAGCATGGTCAACGCGCCGCCTGCCGAATCGCCGGTGAGGAACACGGCGTTCGGATTAACCGGATAATCAGTCAAATGCGCCTTGATCCAACGCAATGCCGCCTGAACGTCCGCCAGCTGCCCCCTCAAATCGGTTTGCGGGGCCGGTCGGTAGTTCAGTGAGAATACGGCGAAGCCCGTTTCGGCCAGATGCACGTTGAAGTTGCGGTTCAATTCCTTATAGCCGTAAGTGAAACCGCCGCCGTGTATATCGATGTACACCGGCAGCGTATGCCCGCAGCGCAGCACCGCATCGTGCGGCAGATACAGGTCGAGCAAATGCCCTCTGCACTGCCCGGCTTCCGTATCGTAGCCACCGTCAGGCAGGTATGGAATATCTTCGATTACGTCGATTGTGTCAGGTGTGTGCCACAGTTCGGAGCGCGGGGTGTCAACCGCGATCGCGCTGAAACGCATGTCGAGAATGCCGCGGACGCGCTCTTCGGAAAGGCCTTCGAGATCGCCGTCGGTTTCCGTCCAACGTTCCGCATGGTCGATCATCTCACGGGTGATGCCATATTTTGCCGCGCATTGTGCGCTGAGTTCCTCAATGGTCTGTGTGCTCGTCATCGACGCCGTCCTTTCATGATGTTCATGCGATTGCGGCCGTTCCGTCATCGGAATGCCGCACCTCGATATATCGTACCGGTTCGATATAGAAAGCGCTACTGCGATCACCCATATTCCTTTACGTCCAGAGCGAATTTATGTAACGGTACATGCGTTGATTTTATTGCGATTGCGACACGCCGAAATCACTCACGTTGCATCAAAAAACGGTTCGCATAGAATAAGTCGCGTTTGCGAATCCGAACAGGGGTTTCGACCGAGAGAGACGGCAACGGGACGCTCGACAAACGACGGACGTGAATCGTAACGGCAACGAATGGCCGTAAAAGCAACGCAAAAACGCAAAACCAACCCACGAAAACCCAAACAACCAGCAAACAATCCGAAGGAACGCTACATATGTACGTCGATCCGAATCGTAATACAGAAGCAGGCAACCTTAAATGGATCCTGCCATACTGCAAACCCGACCTGCCACGAGTGGCCGGCGCGATAGTGCTGTTCTGCGTCAACAACACCATGGCGCTCATCATTCCGCTATTGTCAGGCCTCATCGTGGACCGTGTCATCGTGCAAGGCCAAGTCGACGAACTGACGCGACTGTGCATCATGATGATCGTGTTCACCATCGTGCGCGTCGCCTCGCGCTACGGCTACCAAATGTGGATGGAACGCTTCGGGCAGAACTCCGTATTCCGTCTCGTCAGCGACGAATACGAGAAACTGCACGAACTCGACTTCACCTATTTCAACCACACGCGTACCGGCGACATCATGAGCCGCATGACCTCCGACACCGATGCCATACGCCACGCGCTGAGCTGGGTGAGCTACCAGGTGCTTGACTGCGTGGTCATGTTCATTGGCGCGCTCGCCATGATGTTCACCATCGACTGGCGGCTCGCGCTCGCGCTCGCATGCGTCACGCCGTTCATTTTCATCCTTACGCGCGGACTCTCCACGCACGCAAGACCACTGTTCTTCGCCATCCGCAACTCGCTTGCCGAAATGAACTCAATGGTCGAAGAAAACATCGAAGGCAACCGCGTGGTCAAAGCGTTCGTGCGCGAACCGTATGAAACCGAAAAATTCGACAAACACAACGACGATTACATGCAACGCAACATGGACCAGGCCTACAACAGCCGCAAATACATGCCATGGCTCGACGGTCTCGGCTTCTCACTGCAGCTGATCACGCTTGGATTCGGCGGATTCCTGGTCATCACCGGGCGCATGACCCTCGGCAATCTCGTGGCGTTCAACTCCTACCTGTGGATGATCGACGGGCCGGTACGCCAATCCGGATGGCTGATCAACGACTGGCAGCGATTCAACGCATCCTGCATCAAAATCCGCAAACTGCTCACCGCTCAGTCACGTATTACGGAAAAGCCGGAAAATACGGAAAAACCGGGAGACAGCGTCGACGTGAATCACGCCAGCACAGCGGCTGCAACCGCTGCAACAACCAACACAACCCGCATCGCAGGCAGCATCGACTTCCAGCATGTCAGCTTCGCCTTCCCCGACGAACCAGACACCCCCGTGCTCGAAGATGTGGATTTCCATGTTCCGGCAGGCGCCAAACTCGGCATTCTCGGCGAAACCGGCGCGGGCAAATCCACCCTCGTCAACCTCATCTCCCGCTTCTACGACCCCACCGAAGGCCATGTGCTCATCGACGGCGTCGACGCGCGAGACTGGCCGCTCGCCACACTGCGCTCGCAAGTGTGCGTCGTGGCGCAAGACACGTTCCTGTTCTCCGACACCATCGGCGGCAACATCAGCTTCGGCGCGGGCGAACAACGCGAATACGACGAACAGTACATTCGCCGCATGGCCACCATCGCCGGCGCGGACGGCTTCATCCGCAGCATGCCGGAAGGCTACGATACCGTGGTCGGAGAGCGTGGCGTCGGCCTTTCCGGCGGCCAAAAACAGCGCCTGAGCCTCGCACGCGCGCTCGCCGACAATCCGTCGATCCTCATCATGGACGATACGACCAGCGCCGTCGACATGGAAACGGAAGCGGAAATCCAGCGCCATCTGCGCGAACTGGACGAACAGAAAACCATCGTCACCATCGCACACCGTATTTCATCGGTGAAAGATTCCGATCTGATCCTCGTGCTTGAGCATGGCCGCATTGTGGAGCGCGGCACGCATGACGAACTGGTGGCCGCGCACGGCCGATATTGGGAGATCTACTACAGGCAGCTCGGCTTGCAGGCGGGTCGTTCGCAAGGTTTCGAAGCGTAGGCGCGGGAAAGCAGGAAAGGGGGAAAACCCATGGCAAAACGTAACACATACCGCGAAGATGAAGAGCTGGAAGAACAGATCAACCTGCATGATATTCTGCGCATCGGCGTCTATGTAAAGCCGTATATGTCGCGAATCATACGCATTCTTGCCGTCGTCGTCATGATGAGCTGCATTGCGGTAGTCGTGCCATATTTGACGAAAATCATGATTGACAGCGCGATTCCGTCGAAAAATCTCACCTTACTTGGTGAATTAACGGGGTTGATGGCCGTACTTATTGTGATGTATGAGTTTGGATTGCGTTATCGTACCGTCGAAATTACTCGCGTCGGTCAGCTCATGTTGAAAGACATGCGCCGCGATATCTTCACGCATATTCAGACGCTGCCGTTCAGCTATTTCGATTCGCGTCCGCACGGCAAAATCCTGATTCGCGTGGTCAATTATGTGAACACGCTTTCCGACACGTTGAGTTCCGGCCTGATCAATGTGATTTCCGACGTATTCACCTTCCTGATCACGCTGGTGGTCATGTTCGTGGTCGATTGGCGGCTTGCGCTGTTCAGCCTGGTGCTCTTCCCGTTCCTGATCGCGTGGGTGCTGGTATTGCAGCATTTCCAGCGCCGCGCGTATCAGGTGTTGTCGAACAAGCAGAGCAATCTCAACGCGTTCATTCACGAGTCGATCGCCGGCGTGAAAACCACGCAGACCTTCGCCCAGGAGGCGGCGCAGTTCAAAACCTTCCAAGAGCAGCAAGACGACGTGCGCACCTCGTGGATGAAGGCCGTGCATATCCAGTTCCTCATGTGGCCGGGCATTCAAACCATTTCCGTCATGACGATCGCATTCATCTACTATGTGGGCGTCACGGGCTTCGGCGCGGTGAACGTTTCCACCGGCGTGCTGATCGCGTTCGTTGGCTATGCGAATAATTTCTGGAATCCGGTGATCAGCATCGGCAATTTCTACAATCAGCTGATCACTTGTTCCGCATATCTTGAGCGTATTTTCGAAACGCTTGACGTGCAGCCGGAGATTCGTAACGCTCCTGACGCGACTGAACTGCCGCAAATTGAAGGACGCGTCGATTTCAACGATGTAGTTTTCCGTTACGAGCCTGACGGTCGCAATATTCTCAATCTGGTTGATCTGCATGTTGAGCCAGGCAGCACCGTTGCGTTGGTTGGTCCGACCGGTGCCGGCAAAACCACGATTATCAATCTGCTGTCGCGTTTTTACGACGTTGCAGAAGGTTCGGTCACAATTGATGGTCATGATGTGCGTTCTGTCACATTGGAATCGTTGCGTCGGCAGATGGGCGTCATGCTGCAGGATACGTTCATTTTCTCCGGCAATGTGCGCGAGAACATCCGTTACGGCAAGTTGGATGCGACCGATGCTGAGATCGAAGCGGCCGCGAAGGCGGTGCATGCGCACGAGTTCATTATGGATTTGCCGAACGGATACGACACGGTGGTGGAGGAGCGCGGTTCCACGCTTTCCGCTGGTCAACGTCAGCTGATTGCATTCGCCCGCGTGCTGCTGGCCGATCCGCGCATTCTGATTCTCGACGAGGCCACGTCGAATATCGATACGCGTACCGAAGAGGCACTTCAGGCCGGATTGAACCACCTGCTGAAGGGACGCACGAGCTTCATCATCGCGCACCGACTGTCCACCATCGAGAACGCGGACATGATCTGCTACATCGATCATGGGCAGATCATGGAGCAAGGCAACCACGCCGAGCTGCTCGCCAAGCGTGGCGCCTACTATCGCCTCTACGACTCCCAATACGCCATGATCAAGGTCTAAATGGGCTGATTAGGGCTTGGACTGATTGGCTTGAAATCAGCCTTCCTGCTAGCCGCTTGTCGTTTTTCGGCCGGCGGCTAGCCGCAAATTATCAGGTACGAGGCGGAAGATAGGGAAGTGAGAAAGCAACGCATGTTGCTGCGCACGAAGATGACGCGTGAATGCGTCGATGAAACAACGCGGGAAGGTTTGGTATGGCAGTAGAGAAGCCAGTTCTCACCCAGGAGCAGCAAGATGCGGTCGCAGCGCTCGCATCCACCAACGTGTATGCGAAGCAATCGAAATTCAAAACCTTCCGCGAGTTGCCGCCGAAAGACAAGTGGCCGTACTTCAAGCAGAACTTTCTGACCGATGTGCTGATCATTATCGCAGTGGTCGGCTTGGTACTTGCTTTCGTCATCTCGTATGTGACCAAAGGTCCCGAGGCCGAGCTGAGTCTTGAAGGTGTCGATATGGCGGAATATTCCGAACAGATTGATGCGTTGGGCGCTGATTTTGTGAAGACGCAAGGTATTGAAGACGAGCGTCTCGTGCGGACGGATGCCTCCATTGCGATTAGCGAGAATGCCGCGCAAGATGGTTCCGCATCGTTGACGGCTCGCGTTTCGGCAGGTCAGATCAACATGATTGTTGCCGAAACCGATATTTTCGCCGAAGTCAATGATCGCGGCGACATCACCAAACCCGCGGAAGTGATGAGTGCCGCCGATCTTGAGCAGGTCAAGGATGCGCTGGTCGACGCCAAAGGCAATCCGGTTTCCGATGTGAACGACGCTGTCGGATTCGACTTGTCCCATTCGAAAACATGGACTTCCATGAAGGGACTGCCGAAAGAAGGGGTTATTCTCGGATTCAGCAATATCACGGAATCCAAGGATATGCCGATTCAATTCGTGGAATATCTGCAATTCGAGTAGGTATTTGCTGGTCTTCGAACGGTCATTTCAGTTGCTGAATATTTGCTGAAGGTGCGTAGACACGCACATCGCGGTTGCCCCGTTTTCCGCTTAAGCTAGTGAGGGTACGTCAAACGATGCACGTCAACGGATAGGCGGCATTCGGAATTCGAAGGAGATGGCAATGGAGAACGGCAATATGATTCCCCTTGTTCCTCGGCAGGATGGGCGCCTTGAATGGGGCAATGGTGTGGTCTCCATGCTGTTTGACATTGCCGCCGATTCCCCCGTTCGCCTCTGCAACGTTGTAGGGCGCAATATGGTTCCGATCGATGGTCGCTTGTCTGACGATGGAAAGCCAGTGGTTGAAAAGGATCCGCGTCCGATTGTTGAGGTGTGTGCCGCCAATACCGGTTCGCAAGACAACCGACTGACGTTGATTGCCACAGTTGCCGGCAGCCAATTGCGATTCGTTTCCGCGCTTGCTTCCGAACCTGAACCAGGTTCCGCCGATCCGTTCCGTTTGGAGATCACGCAGTTCGCGCCGTATGCCGATCTTGAACCGAAAGGTCGTGAATTCGAGCCGACGGCAAGCGAACGTGACGCAGCCGATTCCGCCGCGAATTCCGCGTCCGAGGCGGTTTCCGCCGATTCCAATGCAGGCTTGGTGGCCACTTCCGTATTCGAGGCGTTCCCGAATCTTTCCGCAGTGCGCACCTACACGCGTCTGCAGTCCGCCAGGCAACTGCCGATTGAAGCGGTGTCATCGTTGAATCTGACCGTTCCGATGCGCGTCAACTGCGGCAAGGTGCATCGTTCGAATATTTTCTGGGGCGATGCCGCTTGGGCTGTGGAAAACGATTGGCGTGTTCGTCCGCTGCGTGACACTCAGGTGCGTAACCGCAACCAGAAAATCAATCCTGGTCAGTCTAGTTCGCGTTTTGCCATGAGCTCGACTTCTACATGGAGCTCGGGAGAGCATGAGCCGGCCGGCATTCTGCAGGTGGAAGGTTCGGTACGCCGCGCCCGCGATTTTTCCGTAATGTGGCAGATCGAGCATAACGGTCCGTGGGAGTGGGAAGTCGGCGAGGACGATCCCGGTCTGCACGTCACTGCGTTCGGTCCGGAATATAAGGATCATGGTTGGTTCACCAATCTTGGTGAAGGCAATGATTTCGAGTCCGTTCCTGTGTCGTTTGCCATTGCCGCAGGCGATTGGCAGCAGGCTGTTGCCGAAATGACGTTGCAGCGTCGTGCGCTGCGCATTGCCAAGGCTCGTGAGTTGGGGCGCGTCGATCAGTTCGAGCATACGCAGGGTCTTGTGATCTACAACGATTACATGAATACGCTGTTCGGTGACCCTCGTATTGAGAAGGAACTGCCGCTGATTGAAGGTGCGGCAAGCGTTGGCGCGGATGTTTTCTGCATTGACGCCGGCTGGTACGACAGCACCGACGGCGGCTGGTGGGACATGGTCGGCGAATGGCAGGCCTCCACCAACCGTTTCGGCGACGCCGGTCTGCGCGGTCTTGCCGACACGATTCGTGCTCATGGCATGGGCTTGGGACTGTGGCTCGAACCTGAAGTGATCGGCGTGAAATCGCCGCTTGCGAGCATGTTGCCGGATTCCGCGTTCTTCCAGCGTCATGGTGTTCGCGTGTGCGATTCGGGTCGTTATCTGCTTGATTTCCGTTCTCCCGAAGCGCGAGAGCATGTTACGCGTACTGTTGATCGTTTGATTGACGATTTCGGTGCGGTGTTCTTCAAGTTCGACTACAACACCATTCCCGGCGTCGGCACTGATTTGAATGCCGAGTCCGTTGGCGATGGCCTGCTCGAGCATTGCCGCGCATATGTGGATTGGCTTGACGATCTGCGTCGCCGTCATCCGGATGTGATGATCGAAAACTGCGGTTCCGGTGCCATGCGCGCCGATTACGCGCAGTTGTCCCGCTTGGATTTGCAGTCCACTTCCGACCAGTGCGATCCTCTGATTTATGCTGCGATTGCGGCTGGTGCAGGTATGACGATTCTGCCGGAACAGCAGGGTAATTGGGGTTACGCTCAGCAAGAGATGGATGATGAGACTGCTGTGTTCACGCTTGCTACGGGTGTGCTCGGCAGGCTGTATCTGTCTGGTTTCATCGATCGCATGACGGAGCCGCGTCTTTCACTCGTTCGCGACGCTATCGCCTTACATCGTTGTGTACTTGCCGACCAGCAGCATATGGTGCCGTTCTGGCCGTCCGGACTTCCCGACTTCGACGGCGATTGGCTTGCCGTCGGCTTGCGTCATGTCGAAACGGATATGTGTGACGCGTATGTGTACGGCGAATCCGCTTGGAATGAGCAGGCTGCCGAGCAGAACGATCAGCAACCTCAGCCGGAAGATAAGCCCGACTACATCATCGTGTGGCGTCGCGGCGGCACACCGTCCGTGAACATGCCGTTGGATGCGGATCAAACCATCGAACAGGTGTTCCCGAATCCTGCCGAACCGGACCATGCGCCCAATGCCAAACCGTGGACTATCAAACGCATGGATCCGGAAACGGTTCGTCTGAACGCCGCCACCTCCAAGCAACCCTCCGCCCGCATCTTTGCCATTCGCCGCCGCGACTGATCGGGGCTGAGCCGACCAATCGCTGAAATGCCGTATTTCCGGCTATCGTGCGTTCCGCTGCAATCGGGCGCGGAACGCACGATAGCTATATGATCGCGGTCGTGGATTCACGTTCGACCAACTGATATCCGATGGTTGCGCGGCTCGGCGGCAGCACCGTGCCTGCATCATTGGAATTTCCGGCATTGCTGGAATTATCATTCACTTCGCCGCGTTCGATCCGTTCGACAATCATATCGACCGCGAATTTGGCAAGCTGGTCGAGATCCACTTGGATGGTGCTCAGCGAAGGGGTGGCGTAGGTTCCGGAAGTCACGCCGTCGAATCCGATCACCTTCACGTCTTGCGGCACATGGATGCCATAGTCGGCGAGGCCGCGAATCACGCCGAATGCGGCGAAATCATTGGCGCAGCACACTCCGTCGAACGCGATTGCGGGAATCTTGTCGGTCGTTTCGATCGATCTGCCCGTAATCTTGCCGCTTGCATCGTTGAAATCGGCGGTTCCGGCCGTGCCTGTTTCGAGGTCTCCAGCACCCGCGCTGGCTCCGCAGTCCGTCCTTCGCGCCGCCATGATCCGTTCGGCGATCGCGTGCCCGGCGGTAATGCCTTCGTCGGAGCGACCGCCTTCGAACACCATGGTTTCGTCATATGGCAATCCTGCGTCCAGCAACGCCGCGCACGCTCCTCGAAGTCGCAATGCAAATGCGTTCTGCGCATGCGCCAACTCGGCGCGCGGCACGAACGTATGCCCGACAATCGCAATATTCCGGCATCCCTGGGCGATCAGATACTGCATCGCAGCGCGTTCGCCCTCCTCGTTGGGAAAATTCACGGCATCCACGGTTGGCGTTTCCTCGCATGCGTCGAGCAGTACGAGAGGGTGCCCGCCGTTGAGTTTGGCGAGCGGTAGATTCGTGCCCAATCCGGTGGCGTGCAGAATCTCACCGTCGAAGAGCTGCCCTGAGAACGGATTGCTGGTCAGCGCATGTTCGGCCGCGTCCGGCGAATACTGGGTTTGCTCGATGAACGGCGTGAGTCCGCGTGAGGTGATCTCGCGGCTCAATGTTTGCGTCAGCTTCGAATAGAACGGCGAATCGAATTCGTTGACGATGATGTGAATAATGTTGCTGCGACCTGATTTGAGCATGCTGGCTGTCAGATTGATGCGATAGTCGAGTTTTTTCGCTGCTGCCAGCACTTTGGCTCGGGTCAATTCCTTGACGCCGGCTTTGCCGTGCAGCGCATTCGATGCGGTCATGGGGGAGACGCCGGCTTCCGCCGCCACGTCGCGCAATGTCGGTTTGCCGTTTGCCATGCACCGCTCCTTACAGCCAAGTTTTTCTGTAACGATATTATATATGATGATTTTCTAGTAATCGTTGAAATTTCAAAGAATCACCGATATCCTATCATGATTGTGATTTCTGAAATATGCTATAAAATATGTAACGGTACATATCTGAAGTTTTCCAAGATGATGAAGTCGAACAAGTAAGTCAAGGATGACGTCAGATACTGTAAACGGCACGCTTTTCTAACGTTGTACAAGGAGAAGGCAATGGCGACTACCGAGGATCTGCCAAAAGCATGGCGACCGCCAATGGGCTGGAACAGCTGGGATTCCTACGGCACCACCGTCACCGATCGGGAGGCCCTGGCCAACGCGCGCTTCATGGCCGACCACCTCAAGGACGCCGGCTGAGACACCCTAGTCATCGATGCGGGTTGGTTCGATCCCAACGCCCATGCGCACGGCTACTCCGACGGCACCCCGCTGTGCATCGATGCGTACGGTCGCCAGATTCCCGATGAGCGGCGCTTCCCCGAGCGCGGCCGGCGGTCGACCGATGACGAAACGGTGCCAGACAGACGTCGAATCGCAACCAATCGCACGTACCGCAACACCATCCAACCCAACAAACAACCAACACCATCCAAGGACACACCATGACCGACAAACTCATCGCAACCCTCAACAAGGCGGGCGTGCGTAACATCAGCACCGACCTGTGGGGCATCTTCTACGAAGACATCAGCTACTCCGGCGACGGCGGACTCAACGCCGACCTCGTACAGAACGGCGCATTCGAATACAATCGCGCCGACTCCTCCGACTGGAGCAACTACAGCTTCTGGCGCAAAATCGTGCCCGCCGGCTCCTTCGCAGCCTTCGACGTGCTCACCGACAATCCGGTAGCCGAAGAAAACCCGCACTATGCGTCCGTCGAAGTCGAACAGGCGCCGGCTTCGCTTGAAAATATCGGCTGGGACGGCATGGTCTTCCGTGCCGGCGAAACCTACGATTTCTCCGCATGGATGCGTATTTCCAGCAATTGCGAAGCTTCCGCACTTCCCGTCACCGTCGCTCTGATTGACGACGATGGAAATGCGATTGCAGAACAAGATATCACCGTCGATTCCAACGATTGGCGTAAGCAAGAGGTTTCGCTGACGGTTTCCGGTGAAAGCAATGCCATCGTTGTACATGAAGGCGCTTTGCGACTCACCTTCACCACGGAAGGTACCGTCGATCTTGATTTCGTTACCCTCGAACCACGCACCACCTACAACGGGCTTAAGCATTTCCGTCCCGATTTGGTCAAGGCGCTCGCCGATCTGCAGCCGCGCTTCATGCGCTTCCCGGGCGGCTGCATCACCCACGGTCTTGGCATGGATAACATGTACCACTGGGATCGCACCATCGGTGATGTTGAGCATCGGCCGCACAATTTCAACCTGTGGGGCTACCACCAGTCGTTCCGTATCGGCTACTACGAATACTTGTGCCTGTGCGAAACCATTGGCGCGAAGCCGCTGCCGGTGCTGCCCGCCGCCGTGAGCTGCCAGAACACCAGTCAGGGCCCGGTGCCGATCGCGCAGAAAGACATGCCGGCATACATCGATGAAGTGCTGCATTTGGTCGAATTCTGCAATGGCGATGCCGCGACCACCGAATGGGGTGCCAAGCGTGCCGCCATGGGTCATCCGGAACCGTTCAACCTTGAATATTTGGGCATCGGCAACGAAGATCTCATCGATGACGTGTTCAGGAACCGCTTCCAGCAGATCTTCGACGCGGTCAAGGCCACCTACCCGGATATTGTTGTGGTTGGCACGGTCGGTCCGGCTCCGAGCGGTCCCGACTACGAGGCTGGTTGGCAGTATGCGCGTGAAGCCGGCGTTCCCATCGTTGACGAGCATTCCTATCAGTCCTCCAGCTGGTGGTTCCACAATCTCGACCACTACGACACCACGGATCGTGAGGGCCCGAAGGTGTACTTGGGCGAGTATGGTTCGTGGAACACGCAGCTGATCAACGGTCTTTCCGAAGCGGCGTTCATGGGTCGCATGGAATTGAACGGCGATGCCGTGGTCATGTCTTCGTATGCGCCGCTGTTTGCCAAGAACGGACATCACAGCTGGAATCCTGATCTGATCTACTTCGACAACGAACGTACCTACCTGCCGTACAGCTACTGGGTGCAGCAGATGTATGCCACCACCACGTCCGATACCGCATGGCCGGTCGCGGTGGAAGGCAAGACCACGCTGCGTCGCGAACTGCCACCAACCGTTGGCCTGCGCTTGGAAGGTGCCGCTCACGCCGACATCACCAACTTCAGCGTTGACACCGCTGATGGCCGCCATGTCGATCTTGAGGACTGCCATTACGCAGGCAATGGTCCGATGAACACGAGCCTCAACATTGACTCTGACGCCTACACCATCAACGCCACCATCACCTACTATCAGGGTCGTTGGGGCTTGCAGCTGGTCCACGGCGACATCAACGGCAAGAACCACAACATCACCTCCTTCGGTCGTGCTTTCGAAATCAAGGTGGTGCGCGACGGTACCGCCTACAATCTTGACGGCACCGAATGGTCCATGGACGAAGTGTTCCCCGGAACCGTGTGGCAGGTGCGCATCGAAGTGGCCGATCGCGGCGAAAGCATGAAGCTGTATATCGATGGAGAGCTTGTTGCACAGGGTGTTGAGAAGCCGGAAGAGCCCCGCCGTACCGTCACCGTGGCTCGCAATGATGCTGAAGGCGTCACCTACGTGCGTATCGTCAACGCGCTCGACGCTGAAGCCGAGATTGATCTGAACCAAGTGCTTGAAGAGCTTGGTGTTTCCGCGGAATCCCGCGCTTCGGCAACCGCCACCGTGCTCGCCGGAACCGACCCGTACGCCGGTGAAATCGGCAAGGCTTCGCCAACCGTTCCGGTTGAAACCGCAATCGACCTAACCAGCGGCGCCTACACCGCCCCCTCCTGGTCCTTCACCACCCTCACCCTCCATGACTAATCGCGGAAAGCGTTTCAGCGCTACGTCGCAAAACATATGGAGGTGCGTTGGTTAATCCCACTGCCATCGATGAATAACGCGGCTTCCGAAGCAAGACTGCCATCGAGCGTAGGCTGGAGGCATGAGCAAACACCATCGTGACCGCAGCTGGGCGCCAGCACCGCAACCACTTCCCGAGAACGCGCACGTCATCGACAACCACACGCATGTGGCGTCCGTCGTGCCGTTCTCGCGGGCCATGAGCCACGAAGCGCAAGAAAAAGGACAGCCGGAAGTCCCCGTATACAGCGTCGACGAACTGCTGAACCAAGCGCAACAAGTCGGAGTCGAAGGCGTCATCGACTGCGGATGCGAACTGCCGAACCTCATGACGGCCATCGACATGGCACGCGAACACCCCCAAACCGTGCATGCGGCCATCGCCATACACCCCAACGAATCCGTGCTCCACGGTCACCGCGGGGTGCCGGGCCCAGACGGGTTGCCGCTCAAATACAAGCCATGGCACGACACCAGCTTCGAAGACGCCATGGCCGAAGTGCACCGCCTCGCCACCGCCTACCCCAACCAGGTTGTGGCCATCGGCGAGACGGGCATGGACCTCTTCCGCACCGGAGAAGCCGCCAAAGAACTGCAGCGAGAAGCCTTCCGCGCGCACATCGCGCTCGCGAAAGAACTGAACCTGCCCATGCAGATCCATGATCGCGATTCACATAAGGAAGTCATCGAAACGCTGCTGGCGGACGGCGCTCCCGAACGGACCGTGTTCCACAGCTATTCCGGTGATGCCGAAATGGGTGAGATCGCACGTGAAAACGGTTGGTATCTCAGCCTTTCGGGCACATCCAGCTATAAGGGCAACGATGGTATTCGCGAGTCGGCGCGCATTGTCGGATTGAGCCATGTCATGGTCGAAACAGATGCCCCCTACCTAAGTCCGATGCCGTATCGGGGCCGCACCAACGCGCCATACATGATCCCCTACACCCTGCAGTCGTTGGCGAATTATCTCGATAAACCGCTGACGGAAGTCGCGCAGGCAACGCGAAAGACCACGCGCGAAGTGTACGGAATCTGAACAAATTCCGAAAATCGACAGGACGGAAACGATTTATCCGAAAATAAGAGAGAGTAAGAGAAAGACAAGAGGTAAAATAAGAAAAAAACCCACAGGAAGTTTACTTCGTGCGAGATCAAGAATCGCAAGAAACAATGTGAAGATTTGACAAGACTTCGTAAGGCTCCTAACGTGCCTTTTTGCGTTTATTTTGGGGAGTGGGTTGGAAGGCCCGCCACTTGGAGGTAGCGTTATGGCTAACGAGCCAAACGAGGATGAGCCGCTGTTTCACGCAGCCACATACACGCAGGCGCCGAAGGTCTCGCACAAGGTGCTGACCAAGGAAGAGCGACAAGTGCTGATCAAGCAGCACGAGGAGAAGCAGCAGGAGGCTGCTCACCTTGACCAGGTGGCCAGCAAGGGTCCCATCGGCCGCTGGTGGAGCCGTCTGCAATCCGGGCCAAACAGAATCACGCCCGCCATGGCGATCGTGGCGTTGGGTGTTGTGTATGGCGATATCGGCACCTCGCCTCTGTACACCATGCAGACGTTCCTCAACGGGCAGGGCGGACTTGCGCATGCCAACCGCGAAGCCGTGCTCGGCGTGCTTTCGTTGGTGTTCTGGTCAATCACGCTTATCACCACCGTCAAATACGTGCTGATCGCCATGCGCATCGACAACAAGGGCGAAGGTGGCATTTTCGCGCTGTACTCGTTGGTTCGGAAGTACGGTGCATGGCTTGCGATTCCTGCCATGCTCGGCGGAGCCGCGTTCCTCGCCGATTCCGTGCTTACCCCGGCCGTGTCCATCAGCTCGGCAGTGGAAGGCTTGGAAACGCTACCGGCTTTTGAAAAACTTTTTACTGAAAACAAACAGCTGACTCTGATGATCACCGCGGCCATCATTCTGATGCTGTTCTCTGTGCAGTCGCGTGGCACTGAGCGTATCGGCAAGGCGTTCGGTTCGGTCGTGCTTGTCTGGTTCTCGTTCCTGGCGGTTGTCGGCTTGGCGAACCTCAGTCAGTATTGGAGCGTATTCGCGGCGCTCAACCCCGTGTACGGTGTTAGATTCCTGTTCAGTAGTCATAATGCCGCTGGCCTTGCCATCATGGGTACGGTGTTCCTGTCAACCACCGGTGCCGAAGCGCTTTATTCCGATATGGGTCACGTTGGCCGTGGCAACATCTATTTCACGTGGCCGTTCATCAAAATCGCGCTTGTGCTCTGTTATTTCGGCCAAGGCGCATGGATGCTCAATCATTGGGATGATTCGGCTTATATCCGCACGCACGGTTTGAATCCGTTCTTCGAAATGATGACACCCAGCGTGCGTTACGTGGCCGTCGTGCTTTCCGTGGTCGCAGGCGTTATCGCCTCGCAGGCGTTGATCACCGGCGCATTCACGATGGTGTCTGAAGCCACTCATCTGAACTGGATGCCGCATCTTCAGGTCCGTTATCCGGCCCGTACCCGCGGTCAGCTGTACATTCCTGTGGTCAATGCGGTGCTTTGCGTTTCCACGCTGTTGGTTTTGGCGCTATTCCGCGATTCCGAGCATATTTCCGCGGCGTATGGCCTGGCGCTGACCATCACCATGATCACCACCACCATTCTGCTTGCCGTCTACATCTGGCATTCGGGGCGTCGTCTCGGAGCGGTCGTATTCACCGTGCTGTTCCTTGCGATCCAATTTATGTTCTTCTTCGCTTCCATGGCGAAGTTCCTGCATGGTGGTTGGTTCACGATGTTGCTTACCTTCGCGATTCTGCTGGTTATGTACACGTGGAACGAAGGCACGAAGCTGGAACGTGCGCAGCGTCGTCATATGCAGCCCGCCGAATGTCTACCGGTGCTGAAGCGGCTGCATGATGACGATACGATTCCATATTTTGCAGACAATATCATCTACCTCACGTCGGATCCGGAAACGAAGCGTATCGATACCGATATCTTCTTCTCGATTTTTGCCGACCATCCAAAACGTGCCCGCGCTTGGTGGGCGGTTTCCGTCGAGACCGCCGATGAGCCGTTCACCCGCGAGTATTCGGTTGAGAATTTCGGCACGGATTACATGTTCCGTGTTCGCATTCGGCTTGGTTTCAAGGTTTCTCAGTCGATTCCAGCTTATATTCATCAGATCATGAACGATTTGTCGAAGTCTGGGGATCTACCGAGGCAGGAAAGCCGCTATCCGAAGCTTGATGCTGATCCGAATATCGGTCCGATTCGATATGTGCTGATTCACAAGGCGCTTATGCCTGAGTCGAAGGTGTCGCAGCGTGGCGCGATTTCTTTGGAAGTCAAGTATGCGATTCGTCGTCTTGCGGGATCTCCGGTCAAATGGTTCGGCCTTGCGCCTTACAATCCGCTGATTGAGATACAGCCGCTGTTCCTCGCGACTCAGCGTCCTCCGCGGCTAAAGCGCGTGTGAAACAAGCCGTGAAACGGGCTGCGCGATGATGGTGATTGTATCCGCCATCATCGCGCAGCCCGTTTTCGTAGGGCATTTTGTAGGTTTTGCATGGTCTTATCGCGAAGAATCGTTGGAATCCCGCTGTTTTTCGCACGCTATAAGCAATGTCGATAGCCATATGCGCGCGTTGCATCACAAGCCCTGTAGAGTAATCAACCATGTGCAGATTACTTGGATTCGCGGCAGCCGGAAGCAACACCAGTCTCAATGGCGTGCTCGGCATGCAGGCCGTACGCGATTTCCGCGATCTGAGCGAAATCCACAACGATGGCTGGGGCTCCGCGCTGGTCACCGTGCCGAGCGAGTCGCCGTATCTGCGTGACGGTGGCGCTCCCACTCCGGAAACCGGCACCGCCATCTACAAGAACACGATCGCAGCCCGACATGATCCGATTTTCGACGAGTTTGCGAACACTCCGGCTCGTGGAGGCCTGTGGCACTTGCGTTTGGCCAGCTCGAACCTGCCGCTGATTCTCGAGAACCAGCAGCCGTTCTACGCCAACGGATTGAGCTTCATCCACAATGGCGATATCTCCGACGATCAGGGCCGCAACATCATCACCAACCGCACGTTCCCGGTCGATCCCAACATCGTGCAGTCCACTGGCGGACGTTCCGATTCCGCCATTTTCTTCGCAGTGATCCTGCAGTACATCGGTTTTGGTTTCGCACTCGACGAGGCGGTCGCGCAGGCGGTGCGTGAACTGCGCAAAAGCTATCCGAAGTCCAGCTACAACTGCATGATCCAGAGCCAAGACCAATTCATCGCTCTGTGCGCGGCCGGTCGTGAGGTCACGTCCAAGCGCATTGTGGAAATCTATGACCAGTACGGCCGTGGCGACCAGGCGCATGACTATCGTGTGATGCGCTATCGTACGCTCGGTGAATCCGAAGCGGATCAGGCTGCAGGTCAGCTGAAGGGTGTGGTTGTGGCCAGCTCCGGTTTCGATCAGTGTGCCGAAGATGGCTGGACTCGTTTGGAAAACGATCAGATGATTATTGCTTCCAACCGTACCGGCGCATTTCGTGTGCGTTCCATCTGAAATCCGTAATCTGAAATCCGTATTTCGGAATTTCCGACTGGAATTTTCATCTGGGATTTCCAGACATTTTTTTTTCGACCTGATTCAGCATGTGGCAATCGTCATACAGCGCCTAAGATAGGCGGTATGACAACCGGATATATTCCTACACTCGCCCAAGTTGACGAACTGCATCGAAAAATCGCGCAATCGCAAGCCGCATACGATTTGATTCACGGACATTGCGTAGTCGTTGCCGACATCGCACGTCGCATGGCACGCAGGCAGAACGCACTGTTCACCCGCCGCTGCACACTACCGGACGATGCCCCTGAAAAAGCGGGCGATTTCGGCCTTAGGCTTACGCAAGACGGCAATGGAAGCGAATCGTTCGGTATGCTTCGCATCCCCTCCATTCCATCATCGGACGGGCTTACGGGCGGAACCGTTCCGCCGAGGCTGATCGACGAGCATTTGGTGGTGATCGGTGGTCTGCTGCATGATATCGGCACGTATTTTCTGCTCAAACAAGACGGTTCCGACGGTGGGCCGCTGAAATTCGACGGTCCGAATTACGTACGGCATGGGCTTAAAGGCTACGAATATTTGTTGAACGAGGGTGTTGACGAGTCGATCGCGCAGTTCGCACGCAACCACACCGGTGTGGGACTCACCAAAGAAACGGTGGAATCGCAAGGGTTGCCGCTGCCTCCGGCCGACTATGTGCCCATGAATCTTGAGCAGGAAGTGGTGATGGTGGCCGACAAGTACAACAGCAAGTCGATTCCGCCGAAGTTCCTGACGGCCGAAGCCTATGCGCGCAAGGCGGCCCGTTTCGGCGAAAGCAACAGGCGCGAATGGCTGCGGCTGCTCGAACGATACGGCGTGCTTGACGTTACGCCGCTCGCCGAGCAGTACCACATGCGTATCGCGGAGTAAGGCAGACTGTTTTCAGAACACGTAAGCCCTTTGGAATTTGGCTAAAACCAGAATTCCAAAGGGCTTACCTATGGGCGCGCGAAAAGTCTATGTTCGTGCGCCCGTTGCACTAGGCGGCTAGTCGAGTTCCACGCTGTGATCCATCGCATCGGCGACCTCTGGATTGGTGGTCACCACGATGATGGCGCGTTTGCGATCGGCATCGCGCTTGAACTTCTTCAACAGATCCAACACCACGGCCGCATCGTCGGCATCCAATCCAGCGGTCGGCTCGTCGGCGATGATCACTTCAGCCTCGCAGCTCAGCGCACGAGCGATGGCCACGCGACGCTGGTTCAGTTCGCTTGCTTCGCCGACTGCCAGTCCGGACGTCACTTCATCGAAGCCCACGCGCTTGAGCAGTTCGCGGGCGATCACAGGCTTCGGCTTGAGGAAGTTGCGGTTCGACGCATCCATGGCGTACAGCACATTGCTTTCCGCGTCGAGATCGGGGCGGAAAGCAAAACGTTGCGGAATGAATCCGATGCGGTGCCCCAACATTTCGACCGGTTCGACGTCGCTCAGGTTGGCGCTTTTGTGCATCACATTGCCGCGGTCCGTGCGTACCATGCCGACCATGGTGGCCAGCAATGCCTGATGCTGTTCGCGATCCTCCGCGTCCACGAGCACCGCATGCGTGGCGCCCGCATGGAACGACAACGACAGGTCGTCAAGAATATTGCGGCCGGTCTTGCGATTGGTCACGGTCACATGGTCGAGTGCGAACGTCGGATTCGCTTTGAAGAAAAACGCATCCTTCTTGCGATGATGCTTGATTTCGCGGTCGAGCTGTGAGGAGACGCTGGTTGCGGAATCGGCTTTCACCATTTCATGCGATTCCAGCACGGTCGGTTCGTCGGAAGAACGCAAGGCAAGCGTTTCCCCCATCTGATTCGCATTGTTGGCGACCACATCCGAACCATCCGCAGTATCAGCAGTATCAGCAGCAGTTGCAGCGTCATCTGCAACTTCGGTGGTATCTGCATTATCTGCAGATACCACAGCATCGCCGTCGGCAGCTACTGCAGTATCGCCATCGTTTACATCGTCGGGAATTTCCGCGCCGTCAGTTGCGGCAATTTCGATATCTGCATTGTCATCGTCGTATACCACCGCAAAATCGATGGATTCAATGGAATCAGCGGAAGATGCGTCAGCTGCAATATCGTCAGTCGCAACATCATCGACGGTCTCGTTTGATGCGGTCTCGGCAGTCTCGTCGACCACGGTCTCGTCGAGGTTCTCGTTCTTATCATTCATGTTGTCGCTCATGCCTTCACCTCCGAGCGTTCCTCAAACAGTTGGTTCAGGTTGAAGCAGGCCACGCGCGCGAATGCCACGATGCCAAGCACCAGGCATGCGCCCAAGCCGTACCAGATCACGTTCCACACCGAAGCGGACGTCATCGACACAGCCTGCCCGCCGGCCCATGCGGTGCCGATCGGCTTCGCCAACAGCGCGCCCGCAACCAAACCGACAATCCAACCCGGAACCGTCATCATGAACGTTTCCAGCATGAACTGCCATCCCAAACGGCCCTTGGTCACACCTGTGATCATCGCCATGCCGATCTCATCGCGGCGGCCGCCAATCGCAGCACATGCAATCAATGCCAGCAAAGCGATGCCACCGACAATCGTCACGGCAATCAGCATGATGCGCGCTGCCGAAGCGGCGGAATCAAGCGGCTCGATCGACTTCTTGTAAGCGGTAAGCGACGGCGAGGTGATCTCGTACGTCTTCGTGTCCAACTTGGCCTTCTTCACCAAGCGCACGAACGTGTTGTAGGTGGAAGGATTCGCCAGCGAGAAGATGATATTCAGATTCGGAATGGCCCATCCCGTGGCCTCCGTCGTGTCAAGCCCGTTCTTGGCGAAGTTGATATACGTCGTGTAGATCACGTTCTCACGATTGTCCTTTGCGTATTTCGCGTCGGATCCGTTGCCTTCCGGCACGTCGCTGTCGTATTCGTAAATGCCGCGCACGGTGAACGTGTATGTGTCGGAAGCCTTCGACGGATTGCCGACCGTCACTTTGTCGCCGACCTTGAGATTGTTCTTATCGGCCAGCGCCTGCGAAATGAGTACGCCGTCGCTCTGCGTCTTATAGCTCAGATGCTTGCCTTTGACTACCTTGTAGTAGCCGTAGTCGTTGATTTTCGCGGCGTCCAACGTGTAGAACGCCTGCAGGGTCAGGTTGCCGCCGGTCTTGTCTTCGCTGGTGTCGTTTTTCGCGGCGATCGCCTGCAACGACTTGCTTTCGCGCACCGGCACCGATGTTGCCAACGTGTAATTGAAGGTCACGTTGTTGCTCTGTGCGGCCGTTGCATACGTGCTGTACTTTTCCCACGTCAAATACTTGTCGGTATAGCTGGAATCGGCACCGTCGCGCTTGGCTTGTGTTTGCGCGTTCGGCCGAATCACCGCCGTGGCTTTTTGCGACTGGTATGTTTCATTATTGGCGGTGTCGTCGGCTCGAATCACTGCCAAGTCCACGGCAGCCGAGAAAGACACCAGTAGTGCGAGTAGGGCGATCAGCGCGGTGCGCCATTTGACGCGACCAAGCGCCGCCCATGCGTTCTTGAGAACGAACATGCGGTACTTCTCCAGTTCTCTGTTATAGCGCGCCGGCGCATGCCGACGTCAGCGTTGGCCGGGACGCGCGCTCCGCAGCAAGGCAGGCCCGTAGCGCATGATGCGTCCCGTGCAATCATCTTGTGCTTCCAACGTGATTGTTTTCTTGCGCAACACTGTTATACCCCTGCATGAAGTCTGAATGATTCCTGAAAAGTGATTCCAGAGAATAAGCGTTGAGCATGGTTGCGGCACTCGCTACGATGGAATCGATGACTTCCGAACAGATTACGAATACCGGTTCCGTGTCGGGCGATTGTGGCTCGGCTCAGGCTCGTGCGCGAACTCATGTGCAGGCTTATGTGCAGACTCAGACTCGGCAGAATGGCTCGGCCAAGGATGGTTCGGCTACGAATGGTCCAGCCAGGAATGATTCGGCCAAGGGCGGTCCGTCCGGGCAGAAACATGGCCTGCAGCGGTGCCACGCGATGCTGCGTCCTGCATCGCGTCACGCGTTATTGCCGTGGCTTACGTCGATTATCGGCGTCGCGTCCGCACTATGCCTGGTGATTGCGTGGTTCCCCTCCACGGTGTGGAATACGCCGATCGTCAGCAGCGATGCCCCCGCGCATTACTATTTCATTCACCGTCTGCTTGACGAGGGATTGGGGGCGGCTCTGCATTTGTGGCCGCATGATTCGTTTTATCCGCCGTTGTTTCACATCTGTGCTTACCTTGTGATTAAGATCGCGGCGCTGTTCGGCGTGCAATGTTCGATCTACGCGGCATTCAATATCACGTGGATCATTGCTTCGGGCGTGATTTTCCCTGCCGGAATGCTGGTATTATGCAGGTATTTCCTGCAACGTTGGAATCGCGGTAATCCAATTTCCAATCCAATTTCACGTATTTCTCAAGCATCGTCTACGCCTGAATCGTCGTCCGTATCTGAATCGTCGAATGTTTCAAATCAGCAGGTATCGTCAGCTGTGAATCGGCAATATAACGTCACTTTCGACGCTACTTTCGTTCTGCGGAATCTGATTGGACTGTTCGTGCCCGTGCTTGCCGTCAGCTCGGTGTGCCACCCGTACGGACTGCTGAATGCCGGTCCGCTGATCGCATTCGGTTTCGCCACGTCGCTGCTGCCGTTCCTCATCGCCGCCACATTGCGCTTGTTCGATGCGATCGCCGCGCGCGAGCATATAGCAAAATGGCTTGCGATCACTGCTGTCGCAGGCGTGGTTTGCCTCGTTGCGCACCCGCGTATCGCATTCACGTATGCTCTGATTCTGGTGCCGTTCATTGTGCTGCGCTTGCCGTGGAAGCTGATTCTTGGCGCGTTCATTGCCATGTGCGTCGGTGCGGTGGCGTTTGTGGCGTTGATGCTGACGTCGTTCAAATCGGACCGTTGGGCGAATCCCGATTCCTGGTTCCATAGCCATCAGCCGTCCAAGAATTTGTGGGAGTCGATTTCGTTCTGTCTCACGGATGGGCTTGACGGTTTTCCTGCGGTTCTGTTCGCACTGTTGCTGATTGCGGGAACTGCGGCCGCTTTCGTTTGCGCTTCCCGCCGCGCGGCTGCGCGTGCTTCGGATTCGTTTTCGTCGGCTGCTTCCACTGTGGTTCCCGTGGCTTCTGCTGATGTCGATGTTGATGCTTCGACTTCTGATATTGCGGTTTCCGCCGCTGATTCCCCGGTTTCCGTTTCCTGTCCGCCACCTGCGTCGCACTCCAACGCCACTGATGCCGCGTCCGCGTCGTCCGAATCATCTCGACTTCGTCGCAACGATCGCCTGCGTGACGTGATTGCGTTGACGGCCGCATTCCTGCTGGTCGCGCTGGTGTATGTGTGCACGGTCACGCTGGTCGGCGCGTTGCCGAATATCATCAGCGCTCCGTGGTATCGCGATGAAAACCGTATTATGACCATGCTTCCGCTGGTCGCGCTGCCGCTGCTTGTCATTGGAATCAACGCTCTTGCCGAATGCGTTTCCGCGTGCGCCGCATCCGCTTCTTTCGCTCCTTCTGCATCGTCCTTTTCCACGAAGAATAGTGCTTCTTCCGTTCCTTCCCTTTCTTCTGCGTCTGCTGTTTCTTCCGTGAAGAACGCTTCTTTCGCTTCCAATTGGATTGGCCCAATCGCCGCATTCCTTGTGATTGCGATACTTGCGGTTTCCGCTCAGATCGTATGCCCATCGCGTTCCGCGGCTCGCGACGCGATCATCGCGCATTCCAGCCTGAACCAAAGCGACCCCAACGAGCAGCTCACCGAGCAAAAGATCGCTGTGCTGCGCAAGGTCACGAAACGTACGGGCACCCAGGCCACCATCATTTCCGATCCGTTGAACGGTTCGATGTATGCGGAGACGCTGTTCAACGCGAACATGTTGTATCCGATCATCAATGCGCGCACCGATGTGCCATCCGCTCCGTTCGGCAAAGTGGAGACCGCGTTCGCTTCCGGCGATGCGCAGCAGGTGCTCGGCACGGTATGTCCGCTGACCGACGCTCCGGAATACTTCCTTACGATGGGCGATCAGGCGCAGAGTCTGCAGTCATTCCCGTATCGCGCCCAGTACGATTCCTTCCACAATGAGGAATTGATTGATACGTATGTGGATGGCGGCACGTTGGTGAAGGTTGCCGATTATTCGCAATACGGCCAGGGTTGGGCCCTCTACCGTTTCGGTTGCACCGATTAATCGATTTTTGGCTGCGCTGCCTTGTTCTGCCGTCGCTTGCGCGCGCATATAGGGAAACCGCACTTTCGATCAGTTGAGATCTGAATGTGTTCAGGACAACGATCGGCGGTGCGGTTTCGTTTATCTGCTTTCTTCTGTTTTCTCCTATTTCTGCTTTCAGTTGGGAGGTTTTCTCGGATGGGTTGGCTTAGGGGATTGGCCGTAAATGAGATAGTTCGGGGTGTGACACGCCCGGGTGTTGGTTTGCGGTGGGGTTTTCCGGCGGTCTTTCGCCACGTGATGGCGTCCGCAGCCCGTTTTTCCCGTGTTTTCGACACGCCGAGGGATGCGTTGTTTTGCAACGGTTTACACGGTGTTTACGGAAGGTCGATTTGCGTAGATCGGCAAGGACGTGTAAGTTTACTTCTCGCTGCTCAGCACGGCGGCCTCGCTCCTGGAGATTGGGGCGGCTTGCTGGTGTGGTGGTGGTTTGAGAACTCAAGAGCGTATTTGTACTACTTCTTTATAGTCAAT
>ERZ1032357.27-NODE-27-length-49142-cov-50.369691_pt1 | contig 49142 bp, 37 predicted proteins | sample MGYA00517100_ERZ1032357 | MGnify/ENA primary metagenome ERZ1032357 (study PRJEB33719, sample SAMN04262589) | wastewater metagenome | biome: periurban shantytown; feature: animal feces; material: feces | host: Canis lupus familiaris | place: Peru: Lima | collected...
TGCACGCTGCACGCTGCACGCTGCACGCTGCACGCTGCACGCTGCACGCTGCACGCTGCACGGAGAGATTATGCTACGCTCTCTATTTCAGTACATATTTTCTTTTATGACCTTCAACGATTCCCATCCATGCATCTGCGCGGGATTCGTTAATTCAAGTACTCACTTCAAGTCGAACTTATACCATTAATCGAGGTAGATGGTCACATAACGAGACAGCACACTCTTTATGAAATGATCTCAATTCCGGTCTTTAGCATAATGGGGTTCTATGTTTCGCAACACGCCAGAATATTCTAGCGCTGAAGCTTCTAGTTCTCGAGCTCCAATCTGAGAACATGCACCTGATCTCAACCATCGTATGCATACCATCGCTTAATACTCAATAAGTCAGTGACAATCCTTTGTTTCACGTGAAACAAAGGCCGCTCACATGGAGCGGCCTTTAAAAATGAAACATCTCAGCTATACGAGCGGCTGTTTCTTTGCCAAACCAACGGGTCGCGGAAGCTTCACACGAGGTTCCATGACTTTTTGATACAGGAAGACCGTACGGTGCCCAAGATCACGTGGCAGATCAAATTCATCAACACCAACGAGCTCAAGACCGCATATCTCTGCTGTGCGTTCCGCAAGACGCTTCTCATCATGTGACGGATTGGCTTTCGCAACAATCAGATAGCCGTCATCCTCAAGAAATGGTGCCCCATACTCGACAATGAGATTCATCTTACCGACGGCACGGGCAAAGACAACATCAAATGAAGCCGCCTCATTCAGGGCATAAGATTCACACCTCTCATGGACAGCATGAGCGTTTGAAATGCCAAGTTCGTCAAGAAAGGCATTAACAGCGTTGACCTTTTTACCGACAGAATCCAGCAGGATACCCTCGCACCCCGTATAGACGGCGAATGGAATACCAGGGAATCCAGCGCCCGTACCCATATCGAGGAATCGCTCAGGTTCAATGGGAAGATCGCGAGTGAGTGCAAGTGAATCGACAACGTGGAGAACAAGCGCCTCGTGAATATCCTTAATGCGAGTCAGATTCATATACTGATTGACCTGGTTCACAAGCAGTAGATGCTGCACGCACGTCTTTGCACAGGCAAGGTCAATGTCAATCTCCATCAACTCGCACAATGATACAAGCTCTTGAACGAGCTGATCGACCAGCTGCTTAGACTCAGTTAGGGGCTGAAGCTGAATGGTACGAATTGTTTCTTCGGCCATAATCCATCCAATCGTTTGTGACTGAAATCAGTGTAACAAGAACTTCAGTCATAAGAAAAGGGCACCCGAAGGCACCCTCAAGGAATACGTTGGTATTTGCTAGCGGAGCGTAATGACCACTCGACGTTCAGGATCGACACCTTCGGAGTGCGTATCGATCCGATCATCGTCACGAAGCGCGATATGAACAAGACGACGCTCGTAAGCACTCATAGGAGGAAGGTTCACCGTGCGACCTTGTGCCACAGCACGAGCGGCAGCGCTCTTCGCCATCCCGATCACCTTATCGTGGCGGCGGCTCTTATAGCCCTCGACATCAATGGAGACAGGATAGCGGAAACCGAGCTTACGGCTTACCAGCAGGGAAACCAAAGTCTGAAGGGACTCGAGCGTGCGACCATGACGACCGATCAAGACGGCGAGATCCGGAGCGGTGATATCGAGGATCAACTCACCCTCATCGCCCTCGTACTCATCAATAGGAGAGTCATCGGCATCGAAGTGGACGAGGATCGAACGCACGACCGAGATGGCCACATCTGCAACCGTATCCAATTCATCATCAGTCAGCTCAAGACCGGCCTTGTAGTGAGCAGCGATTTCTGGATAATCACCAGCGATCTCATCACAAGACGGCGCCGGGGTCTCGTCTTCCAACTCTGCAATACGCTCGTCAGCCATGATGTTCTCCATTGTTAGGTACCTAATAAAGACTGATTCCCGGTACTTGAGTACCAGAGACTAGCGGCTCTTATGCGGGCGCTTCTTGTGCTCGCGGCGGACGACGTCGACCTCGATGGGAGCATTCGCCATGCGCTCCTCCTCCTCGGCCTTGGCCTTCTCGATGACCTTCTGGGTAACGAAGATCTGCTGGATGACCTGCCATGCGGAGGACACGTCATAGTACAGCAGCACGCCGGCGGGAAGGCCCCATCCCATGAAGAGCATCATGATCGTCATGACCACCATCATCATCTTGGTGCTCTGGGCCTGCGCACCCGTCTGGTTGCGCGTCATATACATCTGCGGGATAAAGGTGAGCACGCCAAACAGGATGAGGGCCAGCAGATACGGCAGAGCGGCGCCAAAACCGTCCGCAAAGGCCTGCGCGGGGGACATGACGAGGTTAGGCAGGATGTTGTAGAAGGAGAAGCCCTGCTCGGCGGCATCCGGGAAGTAATGACCCAAGTCGCGCAGCAAATTGAACAGCGCGATCATGATCGGCATCTGAATGAGCAGGGGCAGGCAACCACCCAAGGGGTTGAACTTGTTCTCAGAGTAGAACTTCTGCATCTCCTCGGCCTGACGCTGCGGGTCGTCGGCATAGCGCTCCTGAATCTCCATGAGCTTGGGCTGCAGCACCTGCATGCGAGCGGTCGACTTGGTCGACTTGAGCATCATGGGGGTCAAGGCGAGGCGGATAATCACCACCAAAATGATGATGGAAAGACCCCAGTCACCCGCGAAGCCCTGAATGAGCTGCAGCGCCTGGAAGAGAATCTGAACAATCCAGTCCCACATACAAACAATCCTATCGTTAGGAACCAATACTTACGGTACGGGGTCGTATCCGCCGGCATGAAAGGGATGGCACCGCAAGATGCGGCGCATACCTAGCCAGCAGCCCTTGACCACGCCATATTTCTCTATCGCCTCAACAGCATACTGAGAACAGGTGGGGATGTATATACATGCATCCGGCAAAACGGGTGAAATTCTTCGCTGATACCAGTGAATCGCGGCAAGAAAAAACCGTTTGATCATCGCTGATCCGCTACGAACGCGCAGAGGGCGCAGCCACACGGGCGCGTCGCAATAGCGTCTGGAGCGCCTCGCGCATCTCCTCGGGCGATGCCGAACGCGTGCGGGGCGTTGCGAATAGGATGATCTCACGGCCTTCGATGGGCAGCTGGCATGAACGGGCGGCCTCGCGCAACACGCGTTTGGAGCGGTTGCGCGCCACGGCGTTCCCCAGCCTTTTGGCAGCAGCGAAGGCGACCCGAGCCGGATCGCCTTCGCTGACACAATCACATATAACCATGCGAATCAGGGGGTGGTTGAGTCGCTTCCCCTGAGTGAATACCCGCTCAAAGTCCTGATGGGACTTGATGGTCTGCATGAGAGCTTAGTTGTCGCTCACCGTGAGACGCTTGCGGCCCTTGGCACGACGACGGGCGAGCACGGCGCGGCCGGCCTTGGTGGCCATGCGGGCACGGAAGCCGTGGGTCTTGGCGCGCTTGCGCTTGTTAGGCTGGTAGGTACGCTTCATGGTTAACATCCTCCTGGTGCGTTTCGACTACTCGAAAAAAGTACGCGTGAGCTAAGAGATTGTAGGGAATATGGTGCAGGAATGTCAATCTTAAAGCCATGAAATGCGCACACTTTCCGGACGTACCGCAATTGGTGTCCACGGGAGTCAAAGCGTCACGAGTATCTTTCAGAACTTTTCACTCAGTTTTCCACAGGTTGTTAGCTATTTGTTGATAACTTTTCAGTTCTTTCCAACACTTTTCAACATATTGGGAAAACTTGTTGAAAAGTTTTGAAAGCTTCCACTGTGACCTGCTATCCTATGCTCACGGCAAACGTAGAAAGAACGCACCATGTCAGAAGACTTCTACCCTTTTGTGGATTCCGGAGACCCGGCTCCGGACAATATGCACCTCGTTGGCGGAGCGCGGCGCGCGGAGCCGGTGGAAAACGATGGGGAATCCACCGAGGCGCTGGAAAAGCCCACCTACACCACACGCATATCCGTATATGACGACATGTTCTCGACGCCGCGGGTGATCGTGGTCGAGCAGAGCGATGTGCGCACGTACCTCGAGGATGTGACCAACACGGTCCACCGCACCATGAAGGAGCAGGGCGGTCACCTCTCCCTCATGATCATTCGTGAGCTTGTGGAGAACTTCATCCACGCGCAATTCAGCGAGCCGGTCATCTCAATTCTGGACGACGGCGACACCATCAGGTTCGCGGACCAGGGCCCCGGCATCAACGACAAGGAGCGCGCATTCGAGTTTGGCGTGACGAGCGCCGACCGCTCGAAGAAGCGCTATATACGAGGGACCGGCGCGGGGCTGCCCATGGTCCAGCAGTATGTCGAGGCGGCGGGCGGCGCCATCTCGGTGGAAGACAACTTGGGGGCGGGCACGGTCGTCACGGTCAGCGTCAACGCGGCGCGCGTGGCGGAGATCGAGCGCGCCGTTTCACGTGGAGCGGCGGTGCGTGGCGGGCACCACAACGACGGGGCGCCCGAAACGGCAAACGCGGCGATGCCTGGAAACCCCACGTACGCGCAACCGAGCTCGGCGGCGATGCCGGCAAATCCGGGGCAGATGGCCGGCGTTGGAGCATTTCCCGATGGGATGCCGGGCATGCCCGATGGGATGCCGGGCATGCCCGAGGCAATGGCCCTGCCTCCCGAGGCGCAATGGCCTGGGGCGCCCGCACCGAGCATGATGCCGGCAGGCATCGCAGAGCCCGCGGGCATGCAGCCTCAACATGCGGGGAATCACGCCGCGATGACGCCTGGGGCATTCGACGGCACGGGGCAGGCGCACCCTCAACACGCGATGGGCACGGCGCCCGGGATTGCCTACGCTAATCCGGGCGCGCAGGCAATCCCGGGCGCGCCATACCCCGGGTACTACCAACAGGGATATCCATGGCCGGGAACCGCTCAGACGGGATGGCAGGCATACGGGAATCCCGCCAATCCGTACACCATGACAGGCGCCTACGGCGCGGCCCAGCCCTACGGCGCGCCCCAGGGCTGGCAGCAAAGCGCAATGCAGCCCCCTCAATATCCCGCAGCGGTACCGCCGTCGAACATGGGCGGCGAGACACCGGAGAGTGCCAAGCCCCCAAGCCCGTACGTCACCGAGCGAGGTTCGCTGGCCCTGCGCTTCATCGCGCAGAACGGCAAGGGCGGCCCCACCGACCTCACGCGGGCGTTCGGCAATTCGGATGCGACCTGGTCGCGCGAGCTCGACACGCTGGCGGGAACGGGACTCATCTACAAGCGCGGTCAAAAGTACGTCCTCACCGAGCTTGGCCAGGGATGGGCCCAGCAGCAATGACGAGCGCCGAGGGCCGCATGCCAGCAACAAGGCGCAGCGAGCACGGGCATCACCAAACCGCCCAGAGATAAGGAATGTGCAAGATGGAAAACGAAGCGCGGATTCTCCTCGACGACGTGATCGAGTTCTGCCGGCGCGACGGGCGCGAGCCGCGACTCATCAACATGCTGGAGCAGTGCGGCGCGTCGGACTTTGACGATGAATCTCTCACCGTCGCGGTGCCGAGCCGCTTTGCCTGCACATACCTGGAAAAACAGCGCGAGGTCATCGAGAGCTACCTGGAAGAGATCTCGTTTATGCCCATGCGGCTCGAGGTCGTCGTCGAGGATCGAAACGCCGGATGCCGCGATGCGGGCAAACGGGCCGCAGCCGCGGTCGAGGCGACCCCGGGCGCGGGCGAGCCGACCCTGGCGAGCATCCTCGCACAGGCAGAGCAGGATGACGATGCACCCGAGGACATGGCGACGTTTCCCGGCGTGTTCGACCACGTTCCCGCATATGCCGAGGCGGGGCGCGTCGGTGGTGCGCCCGAACCGTCGCCCGGGGTGCGCGCCGGTCGCCCGAACAGCGCGGCGGCGGGCGCGATGAACCCCACGCCCATACCCTCGCCCGCGCTCGCATCGCCACACAAGCAGCCGGGCACCGAGGAGGCCCGCAGCGGAATCAACGTGGTCAACACCGTATCAGCCGACACGTTCCGCCGCATGATGCAGGAGATGCGCGGCGCGCAGGCGAGCGGAACCGCCGGAGCGGGCGCGAGGGGCACCGACGGGCAGTACGGGCCGTCGGCGGCAAGCAGCGGGAGCGTCGCACCGGCCACGCGGGCGGATGACGCCCCGGTTGTCGACATCAACGCCAAGTACACGTTCGAGAGCTTCGTGGCGGGAGATGAGAATCGGCACGCGTTCAACAGTGCCATGCGCTTCGCCGCGTTCGCGGAGGAGCCGGGGCAGTGCCCGTCGCTGTTCATCTACGGCAACTCTGGCCTTGGCAAAACGCACCTGCTGTTCGCGGTGCGCAACTACCTCGCCAAGGAAAAGCCCTACATCCGCGTCAAATACGCGAACTCGCAGGCCTACCTCGACGACTACATGAACGAACTCGGCACGCAGCGCGGGCCGGGCAGCCTCATCATGCGCGAGTACCGCGATGCCGACATCCTCATCATCGACGACGTCCAGAACATCGTGGGCAAACAGGCCTCGGTCGAGTTCTTCTTCCAGCTCGTCGACAGCTTCATTCGCGAGGGCAAGAAGATCGCCTTCGCCTCAGACCGCGCGCCCAAGGACCTCGCCATGGACGAACGGCTCACGAGCCGCTTTAGCCGCGGCATGCTGTGCCTGGTGTCGGAACCCGGCTTTGAGATGAAGTACGTCATCCTCAAGCGCTACTACGAGAACATCATCAACGGGTCGGAGAGCCTCGACGGCCTCAATGTCGACACCTCGCTGCTGTCCATGCTGCCCGAGCACGAGGGGCACCTCACCGACGAGCACCTGCGCCACATGGCGGAGATCTCGGGCAACAACATCCGCAACCTCGAGAGCTTCTGCGAGCGGTGCGCCGGCCTCGCCGCAGAGCGCGAGGCGGCGGGCGGGGAGCTCTCGGCCGAGGATATCGACGAGACGGCCAAGACCTACTTCAACACCGCGCGCAAGGTCATCCACATCGACACCGTGCAGCGGGTGGTGGAGGAGTTCTACCACGTAAGCCACGAGGAGCTCATAGGCCCCCGCCGCACGGCGAGCATCGCGTTCGCGCGCCATGTCGCGGTGTATCTGGCCAACAGCCTGTGCGAGATGACCACGCCGGCGATCGGGGCGGAATTCGGCGGGCGCGACCACTCGACGGTGCTCAACTCGCTCAAGGTGGTCGAGAACAAGATGCGCGAGGACCGCAGGATCTGCGAGGACCTGCAAAACCTCAAGAACACGATCATGCTCAAGTCGTGACCGGCCGCCCCGGCGCATTTGGCAGGGACGGCGGCTGGGCGACGCGGCTCACGTGTCCCGGGCGCCCATCGGGATGCCAACGCCACCGATAGGCGCCTCGGGCACGCGCCCAACTGTCCTACAGCCCCAAAAACGCACCCAAGGCGCGTGGCGGAATCCGCAAACGCCGTGTGGATAACGTGTTGGAAACCGGGGGTAAAAGATGGGGACAAACCCCGGCTTTTGGTTGAAAGAAAACGGGGCTAAATCTGGATGGGTAGAACTGCGGGGTTGTCTACAATGGATTGTTGAGAGAAATCGCCACGACCAACTGGGCAAACAGGAGTAGTCCACACCGTCCACTGGGTTATTACTGTTATTACCTATATATATTTAAGAGAGGAATAATAAAGAGATGAAGTTCACGGTCAGTCAGTCGGCACTATCCGATGCCATCGCCGTCGTCATGAAGGGCATCGCGCCCTCATCGACCCTCCCCATCCTCTCCGGCGTCCTCGTGCGCGCCGCCGACGGGGTCCTCGAATTCCAAACCTCCAACTACACCATCTCCATTCGCCACCGCATCGCCGCGCGGGTTGACGAGGAGGGGCAGGTCGTCATCCCCTGCAAGATGCTCTCCAACATCGTGAAGACCCTTCCGGACGCGCCGGTGGAGTTCGAGCTGTCCGAGCGCCAGGTCACCATCACGTGCGAGCGCTCGGCGTTTCGCCTGAACACGCTCGACGCGGGCGATTTCCCCGAGTTCCCCACCTTTGCCCTTGAACGCTCCGTCGAGCTGCCCGCGAACATCCTGACCGAGATGGTGGGCCGCGTGTGGCGCGTCACTTCGACCGACAAGAATCGCCCCGTGTTGAACGGCGTGTACATGACGGTCGAGAACAACACGATCCGCCTGGTCGCGACGGACTCCTACCGCCTGGCGGTGTGCGACACGCAGGTTGAGACCTCCACGCTCGAGGGCAGCTTCGAGCTGAACGTCCCCGCCGACGCCTTCAACGACGCGCTCGCCATCACGGGCGGCCAGGGATCTATCCTCATCGGCTCCACCGATACGCAGGTCGTGTTCGTGGCGGGAAACACCACGTATGTGGCGCGCCGCATCGAGGGCGTATACCCCAACTACAAGGCGCTGCTCCCCGCCGCCTGCGCCACCACGGTCAAGATCGACGTCGCGGCGCTCACCTCGGCCCTCAAGCGCGTGTCCACAGTCGCCCAGGCGAACTCCGCCGTCAAGTTCGACATCTCCACCGAGACAGGCTCCATGGTGCTTTCCGCCATCTCGAACGACCAAGACGCCGCCACGGCCACCGTCGAGGTCGAGGCGGAGGGGGCGTCGGGCGTCATCGCGTTCAACTACCACTACATCTTCGGCTGCCTGAACGTGCTCTCGCGCGAGAAGGAGATCACCCTGGAGCTGCAGAGCTATAACCAGGCGGGCGTGTTCAAGTCCTACGACAAGATCAACTACCTGTACCTGGTCATGCCCGTGCGCATCTAGATCTCGCGCGAGGGGAGCCCGCCGCATCCTTGGCCTGCACCTCCACCGCCATCGCCGCCGATTATTTCTCATTGAGGTTGCCCCATCATGACCATCGCCGCGACGGAGCTGTCCGTTGTCCAATATCGCAGTTTCGCCGAGTACGCGCTCCGACTCGACCCGCATGTGACGGTCCTGGTGGGGTGCAACGCCGTGGGCAAGACGAATTTGGTCGAGGCGCTACAGTTGCTCACCGCCGGCTCGTCGTTTCGCAAGCCGTCTTCTGCGGAGCTGCTGAGGCAGGGCGCTCCTGCCGGTCGCGCGCGCCTGCTTCTCGAGGGCGAGGGCCGGCGTTTGGAGATGGGCCTTGAGCTCGCCGAGGGAAAGCGGTTCTTCACGCGCAACGGCAAGCGCACCACCGCCTCCGGCGTGCGCGGGGTCTTGCCCAGCGTGTTGTTCTGCCCGGACGACCTCGATATGGTCAAGCGCTCGGCGTCCGCCCGCCGCGGCGCGCTCGACTCCTTTGGCGTGCAGCTGAACGACCAGTACGCCAAGCTGCTCTCGACGTACGAGAGGACGGTCGAGCAGCGCAACAACCTTCTGCGCGACTGTCCCCCTGCGGATTTGCTCGAGGTCTGGGACGAGTCGCTGGCCGTCACGGGCGCCCAGCTGCTCATGCACCGCTGCGCCCTGCTCGCGCGCATCCGCGGGCATTTCGTGGAGGTGTACCGTGCGATCGCCCCGCATGAGACGCCGAACGTGGCGTATGAGTCGACGCTGGGCGAGCTAGGCAATGAGCGGGAGGCCATCGCGGAGCAGTTTCGCCGGGAGCTCCTCGCCCGGCGCGCGGATGAGCTGCGCCGCGGCATGACGCTCGTGGGCCCGCATCGGGACGAGATCGCGTTCACCATCGACGGCCGCACCGCGCGGGACTTTGGCAGCCAGGGACAGCAGCGCTCGATCGTTCTGGCGTGGAAGATCGCCGAGGTGCAGGTGACGCGGGACATTTTGGGCCGCCCTCCGCTCCTGCTCTTGGACGATGTGATGAGCGAGCTCGACGCCTCGCGGCGCGAGGCCATCATGGGGTTTGTCGCCGATGATATCCAAACGGTCATCACCACGACGAACCTCGGCTACTTTACGGATGGAGTGCTCGACCGCGCACGCGTCGTGCATGTGGGCACCTCAAATTAGGGACTGTCCCTTTTTGAGGTGGCGGAAAGGTGGGAGTGAATGGGCCGTGTGACCGAGAAGGGCCGTCTCAACGCCACGGTGGGCCTGGGCGATTTCATCAACTCCGAGCGGAGCCGGCTGTATGACGGCGCCACGCCCGAGCGGCGGCGGCAGTTCAAGCAGGCCGAGCGCCGCCGCGAGGTGTTCCACGCATGGAACCAGATCTGCGCCAACACCCGCGAGGGCAAACACGTGACGGGTCTGCATTACGTGCCCGAGCGCGACGAGCTCGTGGTCTACACCGACGGCGCGTCGTGGACGCAGGAGCTCACCATGATGCGTGAGATCATCCGCGCACGCATGGAGCGCTTGGGCGGGTCCGTGGGCAACATCGTGGTCAAGACCACGCGCCCCGGCTTTGCCAAAAAGTCCGAGGGGTAGCACCTCAATTTAGGGACAGTTCCTAAATTGAGATGGGTGCGCGGGCCGCTGCGACGGGTTTGCGGCGGCACGTCGGCGGTGAACCACCGATTGAGGGCTCATGTCCCGCAAATCGCCTCTCAGTGGCTTGTAGAGGTATTCCGAACCTTTCGCGCGCCGCGTTTTACCATTGGATCATGAGATAAACTGTCAAGGTTAGCCATATTTCACACTACAAAGGGAGAATACGTGGCGAATGAGAACGAATACGGCGGAAGCGAGATCAAGGTCCTCGAGGGCCTTGAGGCGGTTCGCGTCCGTCCCGGTATGTACATCGGCTCGACGAGCTCCACGGGCCTGCATCACCTGGTGTGGGAGATCGTGGACAACTCCGTCGACGAGGCGATGGCCGGCTTCTGCACCAAGATCGAGGTCACGGTGCATCCGGACAACTCGATCACCGTTGTGGACAACGGCCGCGGCATCCCGGTTGACGAGCACCCCGTGAAGAAGATCCCGACCCTCGAGGTCGTCATGACGATCCTACACGCGGGCGGCAAGTTCGACAACTCCGCCTACAAGGTGTCCGGCGGCCTGCACGGTGTCGGCGTCTCCGTCGTCAACGCGCTCTCCAAGAAGATGAACGTCCAGGTCCGCCGCGACGGGCACATCTACGAGATGGAATTCTCCCGCGGCAAGACCACGCAGAAGATGCGGGAGATCGGAACATCCGAGACCACGGGCACCACCACGACGTTTTGGCCCGACGAGGAGATCTTCGAGACCACCGTCTACGACTACGACATCCTGCGCACGCGCCTGCAACAGACGGCGTTCCTCAACAAGAATCTGAAAATCGTCCTCAAGGACGAGCGCACCGCCGATCCGCTCGTGGAGGAGTTCTGCTACGCCGGCGGCATCGTCGACTTCGTCAAGTTCCTCAACGAGGGCAAGACGGTGCCCGAGGGCCTCAAGCACCCGATCTATTTGTTCGGCGAGTCGGAGCCCGGCGCGCCCGTCGAGAAGATCGGCGAGGTCGAGGTTGCCATCCAATGGAACACCTCATACTCAGAGAACGTGGTGTCCTTTGCCAACGACATCCGCACCATCGAGGGCGGCATGCACATGGAGGGCTTCCGCGCGGCGCTCACGAGCGTGATCAACGACTACGCCCGCAAGAACAACATCCTGAAGGAGAAGGAGGGCAACCTCACGGGCGATGACATCCGCGAGGGTCTCACCGCCGTGGTGTCCGTCAAGCTGGCCGACCCGCAGTTCGAGGGCCAGACCAAGGCCAAGCTCGGCAGCTCCTTCATGCGCACCCTCACCCGCAAGGTCGTCTCCGAGGGTCTCGCCGATTTTCTCGAGGAGCACCCCAAGCAGGCCCGCGAGATCATCAAGAAGGCCCAGCAGGCGTCCAAGGCCCGTAACGCCGCCCGCAAGGCCCGTGAGGCCACGCGCCGCAAGAGCCTGCTCGAGACGGCGAGCCTTCCCGGTAAGCTTGCGGACTGCTCCGTGCGCGATGCCGAGCTGACCGAGCTTTTCATCGTAGAGGGCGACTCGGCAGGCGGCTCCGCCAAGGACGGCCGTCGTCGAGACATCCAGGCAATTCTGCCCCTGCGTGGCAAGATCTTGAACGTCGAGCGCGTGGGTGACCACCGCGCCTTCTCCTCCGAGACCATCCAGTCGCTCATCACCGCCATCGGCTGCGGCGTGACGACCGGCAACGGTGACGGCGGCGACTTCGACATCACCAAGGCCCGCTACCACAAGATCATCATCATGACGGACGCCGACGTCGACGGCGCGCACATCCGCATCCTGCTGCTCACGTTCTTCTACAAGTACATGCGCCCGCTCATCGACGCGGGCTACGTGTACGTGGCGTGCCCGCCGATCTTCGGCATCAAGGTCCGCAACAAGATCCACTACGTGTACCCCAACGGCCGCCAGGCGGAGGACGAGATTCTGCGCGATTCCATCAAGGCGCTCGGCCTGAACCCGGATGAGGCCGATGACGAGCAGGCCAACGGCAAGGTCACCAAGAAGCGCAAGGGCTATACCGTCCAGCGCTACAAGGGCCTGGGCGAGATGGACCCCAAGCAGCTGGCGAGCACCACCATGGACCCCAAGACGCGCATCCTGCAGCGCGTGACCATCGAGGACGCCGTGGTCGCCGACCGCGCCGTGCGCGAGCTCATGGGCTCCGAGGTCGGGTACCGCCGCGAGTACATCGAGAAACACGCGCACGATGCGCGGTTCCTCGATGCCTGATGTTCCGCCGTTTTACCAAACGGCGGAATGGCTCGACGCCGCGCGGCTGCCAAGCACCTCGCCTTGCCGCTCAATGGTCGGTCGCGTACGCACGTGCGTTTCCCTCCTCTTTCACGGCAATCCAAGGAACTTGTCAGTCGCTCGCTGACTGAGTACTCGACCAGTTGGTTGGGATGCGCCTCTTTTCCGCATCCCGCTACATGATTTGCAACCACGACCGATAAGGAGAACACGTGGCTGACGATATGAACAACGACGAGCGCGACCAGACCGGCGCCTCCGAGGGGATGCCCGAGGACCTCAAGCGCCTGCTCGCTCGCGCGGAGGAGCAGGAGGAGGGGGCGTACAACCCCGACGCCGACTCCGACGAGGAAGACGATGACGACGAGGAGCTCGAGGAGAGCTTTGGCGCCAACACCCGCGGCGAGGACGCCGGTACGGACATCAACGGTGGCTCTCTGCAGATTAGCGAGTTCGGCAAGGAGATGAAGCAGTCCTTCATCGAGTACTCCATGTCGGTCATCACCGCCCGCGCCCTGCCCGACGTGCGCGACGGCCTCAAGCCGGTGCATCGCCGCATCCTCTACGCGATGAACGAGAGCGGCATCTTCCCCAACCGCCCGCACAAGAAGTCTGCGTGGACGGTCGGCGAAGTTATCGGCAAGTACCACCCGCACGGCGACTCCGCGGTGTACGACACCATGGTCCGTCTGGCTCAGTGGTTCTCCATGCGCACCCCGCTCATCGACGGTCACGGCAACTTCGGCAATATCGACGGCGACGGCGCGGCGGCCATGCGTTACACCGAGTCCCGCCTGGCCAAGCCCGCCATGGAACTTCTGCGCGACCTGCAAAAGGACACCGTCGACTGGCAGCCCAACTACGACGAGTCCCTCGCCGAGCCCACCGCGCTGCCCGCCCGCTTCCCCAACCTGCTGGTGAACGGCAGCCAGGGCATCGCCGTCGGCATGGCCACCAACATCGCCCCGCACAACATGAACGAGGCCATCGAGGCCACCTGCTACCTCATCGACCATCCGGACGCGACGGTCGACGAGCTCATGCAGATCATGCCCGGTCCCGACTTCCCCACCGGCGCGCTCATCATGGGCACCGAGGGCATCCGCCGGTCCTATGAGACCGGCCGCGGCTCCATCACCGTGCGCGCCAAGGCGCACGTCGAGTCCACCAAGACGGGCCGCAGTCGCCTGGTGTTCACCGAGATTCCCTATATGGTGAACAAGGGCACGCTGCAGGAGAAGATCGCGAGCCTCGTGAACGAGAAGCGCATCGAGGGCATCTCCGACATGCGCGACGAGTCCACGCAGAAGGGTCTGCGCCTCGTCATCGAGCTCAAGAAGGGTGTGATCCCGCAGGTCGTCCTCAACAACCTGTACAAGTACACCTCCCTGCAGACGACGTTCGGCGCGAACAACCTCGCCCTGGTGAACGGCGTGCCCAAGTGCCTGTCCCTGCGCGAGATGCTGCAGCACTACATCGACCACCAGGTCGACGTCGTCACCCGCCGCACCCGCTTCGATCTCAAGAAGGCTCAGGCCCGCGCGCACATTCTCGAGGGCTATCTCATCGCGCTCGACCACATCGACGAGGTCATCTCGATTATCCGCTCCTCCCAGACGGACGCGGAGGCAAGCTCGCGCCTTATCGAGTGCTTTGACTTTAGCCCCGAGCAGACCACGGCCATTCTCGAGATGAAGCTTCGCCGCCTGACCGGCCTCGAGCGCGACAAGATCGAGGAGGAGCTGGACGGCCTGCGCCGCGCCATCGCCTACTACGAGGACCTGCTCGCGCACGAGGAGAAGATCCTCGGCGTGATCAAGGAGGAGATGCGCGACATCGCCCGCAAGTTCGGCGACAAGCGCCGCACCCAGATCACCCATGTTGAGAAGGACCTCGATGTCGAGGACCTCATCGCCGACGAGGACATGGTCGTGACCATCACCCACACCGGGTACGTCAAGCGCATTCCCGTCGCCGCCTACCGTGCGCAGAAGCGCGGCGGCAAGGGCGTCTCGGGCGTGAACCTCAAAGAGGACGATGTCATCGACGAGATGTTCATCGCCAGCACCCACGAGTACGTGCTGTTTTTCTCGAGCAAGGGCAAGGTGTACCGCTTGAAGGTGCACGAGCTACCCGAGGGCACGCGCCAGGCCCGCGGCACGGCGATCGTGAACTTGCTGCCCTTCGAGGACGGCGAGAAGATCGCCTCCGTCATCTCCTGCCGCGCGTTCCCCGAGGACGAATACCTCATGTTCGCCACGGCGAGCGGCATGGTCAAAAAGACCGCCATGGCAGCGTACGACCGTTCGCGCCGCGACGGCCTCATCGCCATCAACATCAAGGCGGGGGATCGCTTGCTGGGCGTCCGTCGCGTCAAGCCGGGTGACAAGATCATCATGGCGACGACCGCCGGTAAGGCCATCATGTTCTGCGAGGACCAGGTGCGTGCCACCGGACGCGATACGAGCGGAGTGCGCGGCATCACCATGAAGGGCGGTACCGAGGTCCTGGGCATGGAGATCACCAACGGCAGCGGAGAGCTGTTCGTGGTGACCGAGCACGGTTACGGAAAGCGCACCCCGGTCGCCGAGTATCCGGAGCAGAACCGCGGCGGCCAGGGCGTCTACACGATTCAGATGACCGAGCGCAAGGGCGCGCTGGCGGCCATGAAGGTCGTGGGGCCGCAGCACGAGCTGTTCATCATCACCGAGAACGCGACGGTCATTCGCGTCAAGACGGCCGAGATTTCCCAGACCGGTCGCGCCACGCAGGGTGTGAAGATGATGAGCGTGGATGAAGGCGACCGCGTGTGCGCCGTCGCGCGCATGACGGCCGGTAAGGAGAAGCCCGAGGATTCCGCCGAGGTCGAGGGCGAAGAGCCGCTTGACCTGTCCGCAGCTGGCGACGAGCTGGCCGGCGCCCCCGCCACCGACGAGGCAGACGCCGCCGGTGAAGCGGCGGCCGCGCACGCCGGCACCGATGATGCCGCGCTCGAAGACCCGATCGGAGAGTGAGCGCCGTTTGGCGCGTTAACGGTTCGTCAGAAAGACCCCTTTCGAGGGGCCTTTCCGACGAAGGCGCGCTTTGCAGCCGCGTAGTTTTACAAATGCGCGGATAAATTTCGGATTCCTGAGTACAGGTACAATCACTGAATTCCTGACCTGCGCGTTTGTTGACTTGGATAGCTCTTATAGATGACAATCCCAACAATTATCCGCGCATTTGCGAATTGCTGCGATACACGGGGCGTGGGCGCTGGCGCCCACGCCCTCGAATCCCCCCCGCAGCGCGGTTCGCGAGCCAAACGGGAGGGCACGGAACCCGCCCCCACCAGCCGCCTCGATAGCACGGGCGCTACAGTTGCAATCACGTTGATGGGTACAAGGGTCCTATGATTGATCTGCTTGGAGGGGGGTCATGGGGATGACGCTTGAGGAGAAGGCAAATGTGCTTGCTGGCACCTCGCATTGGCGCACTAACGGCCTTTCCACATGCGGCGTTGAGAGCCTAGTGTTGTCTGACGGGCCCCATGGCCTTCGCAAACAGGAGGGCGTGGAAGATCACTTGGGTATTGCCGAGAGTGTGCCCGCGACGTGTTTTCCCACCGCGTCCGCCCTTGCCTGCTCATTTGATCGTGACCTGGTCGAGGAGGTGGGTGTGGCTCTCGGCGAGGAGGCAGCTGAACAGGGTGTCGATGTGATTCTTGGCCCCGGAGTGAACATCAAGCGTCATCCGTTATGCGGCCGCAACTTCGAGTATTTCAGCGAGGACCCTCTTTTGTCGGGCGAGTTGGGCTCCGCCATGGTGCGCGGCATTCAAAGCTGCGGGGTCGGGGCCTGCCTTAAACACTTTGCCGGTAACAGTCAGGAATACGCTCGCATGGTGAGCGACTCGGTTATCGATGAGCGCGCCCTTCGCGAGCTGTATCTTGCGCCGTTCGAGCGTGTGGTGCGTGCGGCTCATCCCTCTGCGGTTATGACGGCATATAACCGCCTGAATGGGGAGTATTGCTCGCAGCATGAATGGCTTTTGCAACGTGTGTTGCGAAGGGAGTGGGGATACGATGGCGCCGTGATCAGCGATTGGGGCGCCATGAGCTCGAGCGTGGCGTCCGTGCGGGCGGGACTTGATTTGTGCATGCCCGGCCCCCGCCCGGATCATGCACGGGCTGTGTGTGAGGCGGTGCGAGAAGGTGAGCTTGATGAGCTCGTGGTCGACGAACGCCTTTCCACGATCGCACGCCTTAGCGAGCGCCTTCGGGAATCGCCGCGTCCTGCGCCCGTTCTCGATAAAGAGGCGTTTTATCGGGCGCACGCGGATCTCGCCCGCCGCGCCGCCGCGCAAAGCGCCGTCCTCCTCAAAAACAATGCAGCGCTGCCCCTTGAGGCCTCTCAAACCGTGGCGGTAATTGGCGCGTTTGCACGGATGCCGCGGTATCAGGGGTCCGGATCATCGCGCATAAACCCCAAGTTTCTCGACAATCTGTGGTATCGCCTGGAGCAGCGCGGATATGCCGCAACGTATGCGGAAGGATACGAGCCTGTGATGGGGGAGGCCACACCCCAGCAGCTGCGCGAGGCGGAAGAGGCCGCCGCTCGTGCGGACGTCGCCGTGGTGGTGGCGGGTCTGCCCGCACGGTATGAGTCGGAGGGCTTCGACCGTAAACTCATGGTTATGCCCAGGGGGCACGTTGAGTTGATCGAGCGCGTGTGCGCCGCGAACTCTCGAACAATTGTGGTATTGCAGGGCGGCGCACCCATGGAGATGCCTTGGCACGATTTGCCCGCCGCCATCGTGCTTATGTACCTTTCCGGTTGTCAGGGCGGCGGAGCGGCGGTCGACATCTTGTCGGGCGATGTGAATCCCAGCGGTAAACTGGGCGAAACCTGGCCGGAGCGGTTGGAAGACACGGCGCTTGGGCAGGGATTTCCAGACGTCAATCGCGAGGTGTGCTATCGCGAAAGCTTGTTCGTGGGGTATCGATATTACGATGCGGTGGGCGTCGAGCCCGCATATCCATTTGGCTTTGGGCTGTCATACACGAGTTTTGCATATCGTGACCTTCGCATCGCCGGGGATGTCGTGAGCTTTGTGCTGGAAAACACGGGATGTCGGGAGGGCGCGGAAGTCGTGCAGGTGTATGTCTCACCGGCAAAGGGCGTCGTGCCCCCGCCGGCCCCTCGGCAGGACCTCGCGGCTTTTGAAAAGGTGCTCTTGGCGCCCGGGGAAAAGCGCTGCGTTGAGATGGCGCTTCCCGTCGAGGCGTTTCGTTCGTGGGATGCGCGTGCCCATTCGTGGTGCGAACGGCTGGGAGCATACGAGGTTCGAGTTGCGTCTTCGAGTCGTGATGTGCGTTTGTCGACGTATGTCGATGTGGGTTTTGAAGAAGGGGCGGTGCGACTGTCGCTTTGCGATGCACCGACGGCCTGCGCGATCCCTGCATCCTCGGCGGACGTGTCTTCCCGAGACCTGTACGAGAGCCCATATCCAGGGTGCTTTGTTTCTGACGAGGCGGCGCGTGCATTTGAGAGCCTCTATGGTGATGGAATACCCGCGCCCCCGCCCGTGACCCCGCTGACTATTGATTCGACCGTTGAGGACATGGGGGCGGTCTGGCTTGGTCGACGGATGTTTCGCATCATCGACCGCGTGATGGCGGGGCCAACCGGCAAGATGGATCACGTGCAGCGGACCATGATGCGCGAGATGGCGGCGAACATGCCGCTGCGTTCGCTTACCACGAGCGGCGTTCCCCTTGCCGCTGTCGAGGGGTTCGTTCACATGCTCAATGGCCACTATCTGAGCGGGCTCGCGCAGGTTGTCCGTGCGCTCGTTCGCGCATGGACGCATGGTTGACCGCCCAGCTCGAACGGCCAGTCCGAACCGCTTTCTGCTCCGCCTACCCTGTGCTCGGGCATGAGGTGCCCCTCCGCTGCGCTGGCGTTCCAAAAGTGGTTGGATGTATGGTCAATCAGCCACTCTCTATCAGTTAAGTCCCGAGCGCCTCTCCGTTGCCCGGTGTGAACCGATTAGAAATCGTCGGGAGACAGGTTCTGGACGAATTGGTCGAAGCGCTCGAGCTCCTCTTGGGAGAAGTCGTTTTTGCTAGCGCCCGTGCCCGAAACGCTGCCGGCTCGATTCATGACGTCGTCTTCAACGTAAATGGGGGCGTTGGACCGCGTTGCCAAAGCGATCGCATCGCTCGGACGGGCGTCCAGCCTGATCTCGTGGACCTGATCGCCCCCGCAATTGCCATCCTCCGCCTCGCGGGCAGTCGTGCCGCGCTCGAGAACGACGTCGGCGTAGAATACCGGAGCGTCGAAGCGATTGATTTCCACGCGCTCGACCTTGCCGCCGAGCTCCCTTACGGCGCTCATGAGCAGGTCATGCGCGATGGGCCGTTCCGTCGCCCTTTCCGCATGTACGCCATGGCCGATGGCCGCAGCCTCGTATGCTCCGGTGGGGATGGAAAGCGCCCGCAAGGGAACGTCCGCCGCGGCTTTCGACGCGCGCTCCCTCAAAACGATGGCTGATGGCATGGGCCCTGATGCCATGACGATGCTTTCTATGTCAACGCGGATCATGGTTCACTCCGTTACGCGTTCTACGTTCGGTATGTCCGGCGGCGTTGAAGTATCCGGCGGATCTATGTTCGAAAATCCCGATGTGCACGTCGCACGTGGATTGGCGTCGCGGTGTCGTCTCTGTACCTCGATGGCACCGCGCGTCCAGCCATTGTACTCGTTTGCATGGTTGGGCTCTCGCGTGAAGTGTGTAGATGTGGCGCGCGGACGGGCCCCGTTCGGCCATGTGTCGCCCTCGTGACCATCCTGCATAGATTTCTTGCACGCAAACAGTCCGTAAGAGAATGGGGAAATCTGAAAGGGGGCCAAAGTGTTAGGTGATGTAGATGACCGACAGCAAACGCCAAAGTTTCGCGATGGCTATCCATTCGCGGGAGAGACGATGACGGGGAGCCCTCGCATCAAGCGAAGCGAATCCGCTCAAAACGCGTCTATATACCATGGCGATCCCCGTGGTCAAACCTTGGAAAACACGGTGTCACAAGGAGGGCCCGTGTCAAGCGCCCCGGCAGCTCGGGTGCGACGCGCGGTGCCGGTCGGCATTGAGGGCGCACGCACCGCGCGCGTGCCACAAGACCGTGCGCGAATGACGTCTGGCGCGGCGCGCTGGGACTCATGTAACGTCCGCGGGATACACCCTCAAGCTCCTGTGCGGTCTCTGGAGAGGGGACGTCTCCGTTATGGGGCTTCGACTCTCCGTTGGGTAACGCGCTTGCTCTTCCTGGGCATGCTCGTGTTCGGCTTTATGACCATATATTTCCTTACCGAGCAATCCGCCGTGGATACCTCCGCCCTTTCTTCAAGCGTTGGGGGTCTTGTCGAGAAGGGTGCCTGGCTCGTGGAGACCGGTCAGTCGCCTTCATTTGTGGACGATCCCGTCAAGTGGGCAGGCGAGCGCGTGCTGTTGCTTTCGTACAAGTTCTCCAATCATGGTCTATCCGTCCGACAGCAGGCTCATGTGGTTGAGTTTGCCCTCTTTGGTGGGGTGGTTGCCCTCAACGTGTTGGCGTGGGGGTCCTGCTGGGCGCACCGCCGGGGTCAGTCTGGTCGCATTCGCGTGTGGCGCACGTGGCTCATGTATGCGCTGTCCATGCTCGTATGTGCTGCGGCGTCGTTCGCGGACCAATATCACAAGCTCTACGTACCCGGCAGATATTTCGACAAGCTGGATCTTTTCTTGGACGCATCTGGATATACAGCAGCGGTGACCTGTGTATTTATAGCCTGGAGTATCGGATCGGCCATCTATCGACTCATCTTTCGAAAGTAATTCGAAAAAAGTTGTTGACGCGGAATCGACCACTGGGCTATAGTAATCCCCGCGTTGGACCTGTAGCTCAGTTGGTCAGAGCGTCCGGCTGATAACCGGGAGGTCACAAGTTCGAACCTTGTCAGGTCCACCACCTCTTTCGCAATAAACACCCCAGCGAGAGCCGAGTCGCCGCTGGGGTGTTTATTACTAACGTGGGGGTTTAGCTCAGCTGGGAGAGCGCGGGCTTTGCAAGCCTGAGGTCAGGGGTTCGATCCCCCTAACCTCCACCATACGAGAATGAAGGCCGGGGCGGTGACGCCCCGGTTTTTTGATACCAAGGACAGGGCCAGCAGGCACTTGCACTGCGGCCCGGTTGGCCCTCCGCACGCCGTACCGCATTGCCCGCTGCGGGCGGCATGTCCGCTGCCAGAAATCAAGGGAAAAGGTAACGAACAACAGACACCCCCGAGTAGACAGTGGTTTGAAGGGGCAAAACGCCAGGAAACACTTCTTGAAAAACGGCGTCTACTTGGCCCGTTGGATAATTCGTTACATTTTCGCCCGATTCGGTGCACACACCTCGGTACACGGCACGAGAGGTGCTTGCGTGGTAAGCTGTACAGACCAAAACCGATGACAGGAGTTTCCATGGCAGACGAGAGCAACAACGTGCAGCAGGACGAGGTGTCGCCCGAGCTTGACGCCATGGTGTGCGATCTGCTCGACGACTATCTCAATGCGCTTGCCGATGGCGAGGACCTGGGCGTGCTGCTCGTCGCTGAGGACGCCAATGCCAACCGGTACCAGGCCTGTTTTACCGAGGATGGCCCCGAGGCCTGCCTGGAAGGCGCCCAGCACTTCATCGAGTCCAACGCCTCGGGCATTCAGTCCGACCACGTGGGGCCGCTCGACCGGTACGCCATCGCCTATGCCGGCGGAGTCGAGCTCGACTGCGAGTTCCAGGATGCCATCATCGTGAGCTTTTATCAGCGCGGCATGACCATGGGCTACTCCGCCTACGTGTTGTATTCCGGCGCGGGCACCGGGGAGAACTTCATGTGGTGCGATCCCGAGCCCGCCGGCGAGGAGCCCTCGCTGCTGTAATCCAACCGCGAAGAACGCGCGTGGCTCAAGTCGGACCCCGACGTCATGGTGGCGTCGGGGTCCGCTTCTTTGTTCCGCTTGTGTGTAGCGAACGCAAACCGGCTGGTTAAAACCCTTCATGACGCGCGCCAACAGCTACAATACCGCCGAGTTACAACCGGTTACCGACCAGGTGCAACGTTTCGCCGGACACGGGCTTGCGTTGAACCATAACTATGGATAGGGGACGCCATGCGCGTAGAGAACCTGCGAGACATCGCCATCATCGCCCACGTCGACCACGGCAAGACCACCTTGTGTGACAAGCTCCTGCGCGCCGCCGGCGCCTTCCGCGCCAACCAGGAGGTGCAGGAGCGCGTGCTCGACTCCAACGACCAGGAGCGCGAGCGCGGCATCACGATTCTTGCCAAGAACATCTCCATCGACTACAACGGCGTAAAGATCAACATCATCGACACCCCCGGCCATGCCGACTTTGGAGGCGAGGTCGAGCGCGTGCTGCGCATGGCGGACGGTGCGCTCCTGCTGGTCGACGCCTTCGAGGGCCCCATGCCCCAGACGCGCTTCGTCCTGCGTCATGCCATCGACACCGGTCTGCACGTCATGATTGTCATCAACAAGATCGACCGCCCCGGCGCCGACCCCGAGAAGGCATACAACGACTGTCTCGACCTCATGGCCGATCTGGGCGCCACCGATGAGCAGCTCGAGTTTGCCATGGAGCACGTGGTGTACTGCTCTGGCGTCAACGGCTACGCCCGCCTCGACCCCGAGGACGGCAACATGGACATGTACCCGCTGCTCGACATGATCGTCAACGACCTGCCCGCGCCCGAGGTCGACGTCGACGGCCCGCTTGCCATGCAGTGCGTGACCATCGACCACTCCAACTTCGTGGGTCGCATCGGCATCGGCCGCGTCTACTCCGGTACCATCCACACGGGCGACCAGATCCTCGTGGTCAAGAACGATGGCGAGCGCAAGACGGCCACGGTCAAGCAGCTCTTCACCTTCGACTATCTGGGCCGTACCGAGTGCTCCGAGGTCGAGGCCGGCGACATCGCCGCCGTGGTGGGTGTGGACAACACCGACATCGGCGACGTGTACACCGATCCGGAGAACCCCGTCGAGCTCGACCCCATCGAGATCGACCCGCCGACCCTCTCCATCGTGTTCGAGGCGTCGACCTCCCCGCTCGTGGGCCGCGATGGCGACATCGTGGGCGCCCGCCAGCTCAAGGAGCGCCTGTTCAACGAGCGCGAGAACAACGTGACCATGCGCATCGAGGAGCTGCCCGACAAGAGCGGCGTCGAGGTGAGCGGTCGCGGCATCCTGCACCTGTCCGTCCTCATGGAGACGATGCGCCGCGAGGGTTACGAGTTTCAGGTGGGCCGTCCGCGCGTCCTGTTCAAGAAGGACGAGAACGGCAACCTCCAGGAGCCCATCGAGCAGGCCGTCGTTGAGTGCCCGGACGAGTACGCCGGCAAGGTCATCGAGGTGTTTGGCAACGCCGGCGGCACCATGACGAGCATGGAGACCGGCACGTCCGTGACGCACCTCGAGTTCCGCATTCCCACCCGCGGCATCATGGGCCTCAAGAACCGCATCCTGAACGTCACGCACGGTGAGGGCGTGTTCTACCACACCTTCCTCGAGTACGGTCCCTACGCAGGCGAGATCGGCGGCCGCAAGAACGGCGCCATGATCGCCATGACCACCGAGAAGGCCGTTGCCTACGCCCTGGGCACGCTGCAGGAGCGCGGCGCGCTGTTCGTGGAGCCCGGCACGGAGTGCTATGAGGGCATGCTTGTGGGCGAGCGCAATCAGCCCGGCGACATGGTCGTGAACATCGCCCGCACCAAGAACCTCGGCAACCAGCGTTCCTCCACCGCCGACATCTCCGTGCAGCTTGTGCCCCCGCGCACGTTTTCGCTGGAGGAGGCGCTCGAGTACATCATCGACGACGAGTTGGTCGAGATCACGCCCAAGAACATCCGCATGCGCAAGCGCCTGCTCAACGCCACGGACCGCAAGAAGGCCGCCAACCGCGCCAAGTAGCGACGCGTCTGCGATTCTGCGCCTCGAATCGGCCCGCGATGCCCTATTCGACCTGACGGTCTCGGCAACGAGGCGGCGATAGCTGGTACCATGTCCCGGACGGCCTTGTGCCGCCCGGGATTTTTCTATGGGAGATGCGCTATGGGAAACACGAACATGCGAGAGGGGCTTGCCTCCGAGCCTGGCGTTGATTCGGCAAGCGAGGTCGGGTCGCCGTCTGTGGACAGTGCCTCCCCCGCGTCGGGGTTCGGGCACGGTGCACGCGCCGTCCCTCTGGATGCCTCGTCCGCGGCGTCCTTGGTGTCGGAGACCGACTCCTCAAACCCGGAGAAAACCCTCTCTTCCGAGCGAATCGCCGCGATTCATGAGCGAAACGACTGGCTCATCGCCGCCGACCAGGCCCTGGCCGACGTCCGCCGTCGCTCCTATGAGGGCAAGCTCACCACGCCCGACCGCTGGGTCAAGCGCGCGTTTGCGCCCTCCGGCGTGGACGGGCGCGCATTTGCATCCGACCTGCTCGCCTATATCGAAGATCACCCCCATGCCGAGGACACACCGGCGCGAGGCAAGCAGGATGTTCCCCTGGGATATGACGACCGGCCTGATCTCGACGAACTCGACCTTGACGACCCGTTGCCCGAGCCCGAGGTGACCGACATCGTCTTGCTGTACGGAAAATCGGGGGTCTACGCCTACTCAAAGCCCCTCATGTCGCACAGCTTCGCCCACGCCCTGTTCAACACGGCGGAGGGCGACGAGCTGGCGACCTTTGTGGACGTGGTGCGCACGGAGTCGAAGGTGTACCCGCGCCCCGTCGCGGCGGCGAATTTCCTCAATCAGCCGTATCTGTGGTCGGCCGAAAAAGTCTCATCGCTGTTCGAGCGCGCCATCAACGATGAGGCGTACGCCGACATCGAGACCACGCAGACGAGCCTCAACGACACGTATTTCTACTCGACCACGTTCCTCTCGCCTGCGCAGGCCAAGGCCCTCGCGGAGTGGCACGGTGTCGAGCGGTTCCGCAACCCCTAACGAAAGGAGGCCGCATGGCCAAACGCCGCCTGACGGAGGACACGCCCTTTTTGCGCACTCCGGACATGTATCAAATCGAGAACGATGCGCCCATCACCGAGTACTCCGAGCGCTCGCTTGACCTGATCGCCGACGCGCGGTGCGGCGGCATCCCCGATGGTGCCAACGCCTTTTGCAGCGTGGGCAAGGAGAAGCGCGGCACCGTTCAGATGCAGCTGTTCGCGGTCATCGACCCCGATACGGAGACCTTTGGCGAGGTCGGTTTTCGCAGCCATGGGTGCCTTGCCGCCATTGCGTGCGCCACGGCCCTCGCGACCATGCTGCCCGGAAAGACGTTCGACGAGGCCCTCGCCATCACCAAGGAGGACATCCTTGAGTACGTGGGCGGGCTGCCCAACGGTCGCAAGTACACGCTCACCTACGCCGTCGAGGCCGTGCGCGCGCTCATAGGCGACTACCTGCTGCGCATCAAGGGCTATACCCTGGAGCAGCTCTCCGGCGTCGTGCGTTGCGAGAGCATGTGCCCCAACTGCCTGCTCACCGAGAACTGCTCACTGCGAGACGAGCGCGTCGACCAGGAGCTGCGCGAGGCCGGCGAGATCTAAGCGCGGCCCGCTGCGATATGGAATTCCCTGCCAACTCTGGGCGTCACGCGACCGCCCGACACCACGGCGACCATGGATGCCGTGACAACGTCGGCAGCCGTGGAGCCCAGACGCACCGTGCGGACGTTGTCGTGCTCGCCCATCCCGCCCCGCGCTGCGCCTGTGGGAGGTGCTCGCGGCTTCACGCAATATGGGTGTGTGAATAGGCGGATTCGCAGGTCATTATTCTGCAAATAGAATAATGACCATCTGCGGATTAAACGCTTTATTCAGGCATAATTGAACGTGTCTGCTTGTGCGCAGTATCGCCGCGCGCAATGCTTCAAGGTTCCGCGGGCGCGCCTGCGCTCGTGAAGCAAATAGGGGAGGGAACTATGAAAGAGAACACCGCCATGGAGCAGGTAGGCTCCGGTGCGGACCGTCTCGACTCCTTCTTTACCCGTCGCGGGTTTGTGAAGGTGTCGGGCGCGTTCGTGGCGGGCATGGTTGCGCTGGGTCTGCTCCCAGACTCCGCTGCCGCTGCCCCCACGAGCTCCAAGGGCGAGGTCGACTATTATGCGACCCCCGCTCACGTGCTCAAGGTCAATCGTGCCCGCTGCACGGGCTGTCAGCGCTGCGAGATGATGTGCACGCTGCAGAACGACGGTGCTTCCCAACCCGCCGCCGCGCGCATCCACGTGCACGACGGCTTCCAGTTCGGCTCCGACTGGGAGTCCTATGACGGCATCTATTACTCCTGCGAGTGGCAGATCCGCGCGTGCCACATGTGCACCACCGCCCTGTGCCAGACCTCGTGCCCGCACGGCGCCATCGTCACCATGGATGACGGCACCCGCACCGTCGATCCCGAGAAGTGCGTGGGCTGCGGTACGTGTGTTGCTGCCTGCCCGTGGCACATGCCCGTGGTGAACACCGAGACCCACAAGTCCACCAAGTGCGTGGCCTGCGGCCGCTGTGCGGACCAGTGCCCCAACGGCGCGCTCGAGCTCATCAAGTGGGAGAACGTGAACCACTCCTCCGGCCCCACCCGTTCCGAGACCAAGTGGCCCTACGCTGACGACGTCCAGGACTTCGTCGGTGGCGGCAAGATCGCCCAGTAAAGGAGAAGCGCAATGGCTGAAACCTCTTACGGTTGGGCGGGATGGATCGCCCGCGTTAACCTCACGAGTGGAGACATCACCGAAGAGTCCGATGTCGAGATGCAAAAGGACTACATCGGTGGCATGGGCTTCGCGAACAAGATCATGTACGACGAGGTCGGCCCTGAGGTCGATTGGATGGACGAGGAGAACAAGGCCGTTCTCGCCGTCGGCCCTCTGACCGGTTCGGGCGTGCCGCTCGCCGGCCGCTCCACCTGGGCGTCCCTGTCGACCTTCACCACCGACCACCTCGTGGTCGACATGCACTGCGGCGGTCAGCTCGGTGCCATGCTCAAGTACTCGGGCCACGACGGCCTGATCATCGAGGGCAAGGCCAAGAAGCCCTGCTACATCTTTATCGACGACGACAAGATCTCGATCGAGGACGCCTCCGCCCTGTGGGGCAAGGGCACGCGCGAGACCACCGAGGCCCTGTGCAAGAAGCACGGCGCCGAGTGCTGCGTCGCCGCCATCGGCCCCGCGGGTGAGAACCTGCTGCCCTACGCCTGCGTGATGAACACCCGTTCCCACTCCGCCGGCGCCGGCCTGGGCGCCGTCTTTGGCGTCAAGAACCTCAAGGCGGTCGTCGTCCGCGGCACCAAGGCGTGCCACGTGGCCGACCCGCAGATGGTTGCCGACCTCTCCGACTACATGATCGCCCAGGTCATCGGCTCCAACAACAACCACGTCGTGCCGAGTACCCAGCAGTCCTGGGCCGAGTACTACGACGCCGGCTCCCGTTGGACGGCAAAGAAGGGCCTGTACTGGGCGGCTGCCGAGGGCGGCCCCATCGAGACCGGCGAGCCCAAGCCCTTCGAGCCCAACACCATGGGCTATCGCTGCATGAAGTCCACCAAGGACCTCGGCCCCGCCGCCGAGAAGTACACCGTCAAGATGGCCGGCTGCCACGGGTGCCCCGTGCGCTGCTACGCCCAGGTGCACGTCCCCTACGTGCAGGAGAAGACGGGTTACGAGTCCGCGGGCAACACCTGCGTGCCCAACTTCCCGTTCTCCGCGTACATGCAGTCCTTCCTCAAGGCCAAGGGCATCTACGAGGAGGACGGTAAGACGCTGTCCGACCTCTCCGTGAGCTACAACATGCTCATCTCCGCCACGGTCGACGACCTCGGCCTGTGGTGCAACTACGCCCAGCTCTACCGCGACCTGGCCTGGACCTACTCCGCCGGCATCCTCGACAAGCACATCCCTGCCGAGCAGATGGCCGAGTACAACTTTGACGGCATCGTCAACGGCGGCGACCCCTCCAGCTTCGTCAAGATCCTGCTCGACATCGCGTCCAACGATGTCGAGAACAAGCCGATCTCCCTGCTCGGCCACGGCCCCATCGTCTGGACCAAGGAGTGGGACTGCGAGGAGTGGTTCGACAACGCCAAGTCCGCGCTCATCAACTACCGCGGCTGGCCGGTGCACCACTCCATCGAGTGCTTCGGTCAGACGGGCGGTCTGTACAACATGATGTTCAACCGCGACGACATGATTCACTCCGCCGTCAACTTCCAGGGCTGCGGCCTGCCGTATGACCTCAAGAAGGAGATGGCCGAGGAGATGTGGGGCGAGGGTGCCATCGATGACACCAAGAACTACACCCCCATGAACGAGGCCAAGGCCGAGTTCGCCTGGTGGAGCATCGTCACCGACGTCCTGCACGACTCGCTCGTTCTGTGCAACTGGGTGTGGCCCATGGCCATGGCCCCCGCCAAGGAGCGCGACTACCGTGGCGACCTGGACCTCGAGGCCCAGTTCTACACGGCCGTCACGGGCCAGAAGGTCACCATCGACGACCTGTACAAGGCCGGCGAGCGCATCATGACCCTCCAGCGCGCCAACACCGTGCGCGGCATGAAGGACAAGGACGGCAACGTGGGCTGCAACGATATGCGCAACGTCCACGACGTCATCACCGAGTGGGTCTTTGAGAAGGATCCGGACATCGAGCCCTTCACCCCCGGCACCGACAAGATGGAGCGCAAGGACTGGGATAAGGCCCTCAAGATGCTGTACAAGCGTTTTGGCTGGGACGAGAAGCTCGGTTGCCCCACCAAGGAGTGCCTGAACGACCTCGGCATGTCCGATGTCGCCGAGGATCTCGAGTCCCGTGGCCTGCTCACCGAGGGCGGCGAGGCTTACGACAAGCGCACCCGCACGTACGATCACATTCTCGAGAAGTACTGCGGCGACAACCCGGCGCTCTCCGCGTAGGGCCGTTTGATCTAGAGGAGCAACTATGGCTGATGAGACCAAGGAGACGAGCGCGGCCGAGGCCACGTCCGAGACTCCCAAGAAGAAGCGTGACTGGAAGGGCAAGCGCCTTCCCATCGTGATCGCCGCCGTTGTGGCCGTGACGGTCCTGGGCGTCGCCGGCTGGGCCTGGCGCGCGACCCCGGGCTACTGCGACGCCCTGTGCCACAGCACCATGGGCAAGTACTACGACACGTTCGAGAATCAGACCGATTCCCTTGCGTACGCCCACAAGGCCGTGGCGAATGGCAAGTGCCTGGATTGCCACGAAAACACACTGGGCACCTCCGCCCGCATGGCGCAGTCCCAGCTCACGGGCGACCATGAGACCCCGCTTGCCAAGGTGACCTACACCAACGAGTTCTGCCTGCAGAGCGGTTGCCACGCCGGCGCCGGCATCATGCCCGGTGCGAGCGAGTCCTCCACCAAGGACCTGGCGTTCGACCCGCACAGCGACTACCACGGCGTGCAGCAGTGCAACTCCTGCCACCGCATGCACGACCAGAGCGTCTTCACCTGCGCCGGCTGCCACCAGGTCGGTGCCTGGGAGGGCGAGGGTGGCATTCCCGAGGGCTGGAGCAAGGTCGATCTGGGCGACGGCCAGCAGGGCGCCGTGCCGGATGGCTGGACCACCCCGTTCCTGTTCGAGGCTGTCGAGTAACCACGGCGTGCCAGAGCATGCGCATCAAGAAAGGGCGAGCCTTCGGGTCCGCCCTTTTGCGTTCACCGGGGTTTCTCGTCAAGCACGGCTCGCAGTGAAAAGTGCGTCATGCCCTCCGTCGGGTTCGACTTTCAGCTACGTAGTCGGGCGATTTCGCTACCGAGTGTGGCCAGGAACTGGAGTGTGGCCTTCGGCTACACAAGCGCGTCAAATCTGCAGTTGAGGACATTCCTGATGGGATGCGACGGCGGGCTGCGCTCATCGCCGGTCCTACAACTGTGGCATACTGGCAAAAACTATGAAAGAGGAGATGCGATTATGGTGACCTCAGATTTCAAGCCGCGCGGCGTGTGCGCTCGCATGATTCACGTGGAACTCTCCGATGACGGCTCGACTATTGAGCATGTGGCGTTCGAGGGAGGCTGCAACGGCAACCTCAAGGCCATCGGCAAGCTCGTGGCGGGCCAATCGGTCGATGAGATCGTCACGCTCCTGGAGGGCAATACCTGCGGGCCCCGCAAGACATCCTGCGCCGATCAACTTACCCTCGCTCTGCGCGAGGCTCAGGCGCAGGCCCGGTCGTAACCATGTCGGACGGCAAGAACTCCTCGATGGCCCGCGCACCGCAAAGAGAAAAAGCCCGGTCCGGCGTCAGTCGCCGAACGCTGTTCAAGGGGGGCGCCGCCGCCACGGCGGCACTTACGGTCATCTCGCTTGTCGGGTGTGATTCCGACGGGGAGGGCTCTGCGGTGAGCGGTGAGCCGCAGGTCATCACGGACGACTCCAAGATCATCAACGTCATCGATGATTTTGAGAACGTGGACAACACGCTCACACCCCAGCTCTCGTGGGATGTGCCGTTGGGAACGGTGCCGTTTCACTGCGAGGGTGCGTGGGCGGCATTGCTTGAGGCGCCCGCGAGTGCCCGCGCCATCAATACGCTTGGGATCATCTCCCTGGAGAGCGGCAGTCGCGCGACGCTCGTGCCCGAGCCGATCAAGGGCAAGACGTATGGCTTTCACGACGTTCGCTGCAGCGAGCAGGTGTACGCCTGGATCGAGATGGACTACGCCACAGGCGATTGGGTGCTTCTGGCCCAGGAGCTTGAAAACGGCGTGCTCGTGGGTGAGCCGGTCGAGCTTGACGATGGCACGACGGACTGGGAACCGGCGCGTTTTACCGTCACGGGCAATTCGGTTATCTGGCAAAAAATGCCCTTCGCGTCCGGTGCCAAGCGGGCGGAGTACTCCCATTGCTACTTGTGGAGTGTCGGCTCCCCCAAGGGCAAGGACCTCTATGAGAGTCCGGGGCGCTTTGCCACGTGGCCGCGCGTGAGCGATGGATACCTCACGATCGCGCCGCGCGTGAATGCCAGCGAGGGCACGTTTTACGGGTTGACCGCCCTTGACCTGCAAAACAACAACAAGGTGGCCGCGCAGCTCGTCATGCCCGAGACGGTGAGTCCCTTCGAGGCCGTATACATGGGCAGCCGCTTTGCGTTCTCGGTCGAGGCCAACTACGGCTATGGCGGCGGCTTGGGCAACATGGGCACGTTCATCGGAAATGCCGGGGGCCCGTTCACGTATTTGAGCCGCGAGCCCCTCGCCTGCGTGGCGGGCAACGGCACGCGATACCTCATCAAGGCCCAGTCGTCGCACTTTGTCGTCGACACGGAGGCGCAGACGTACGCAGTGCTCGCCGCCCCCGATAAGTCGCTTGACTTTGGCGACTACCCGGCGAGCGAGGGGACGACCGATCGCTTTGTGACCTACGCCACGGTGCGCGGTGACGATGGCCTGCCCGCGGCCGTGCAGCTGAGGGTCTTTAGCCTGTAATGGAGCCGCCGTCCACGCCATTGATTGAACGCTCTGCGGATTGGGCATACTCCTTCTACGGTATGCGCTGTTTTGCTGCGCTAGAATAAAACGATGTTTGTCTGCGAGATGAGGAGGCCGCCCATGGCTTCAGATGCACGTAAGATTCTGCTTGTTGAGGACGAGAAGGCCATTCGCGACGCGGTGGCGGCGTATCTTGAGCGCGAGGGCTATTGGGTCGTGGGCGTGGGCGACGGCCAGTCCGCCGTTGAGGAGTTCGAGAAGCACCAGTTCGATTTGATCGTGCTCGACCTCATGCTCCCCAAGCTCTCCGGCGAGCGCGTGTGCCGCGCCATTCGCGACACCTCCGATGTGCCGATCATCATGCTCACCGCCAAGGGCGAGGTCGAGGACCGCATCATCGGCCTGGAACTCGGTGCCGATGACTACCTCATCAAGCCGTTCTCGCCGCGCGAGCTCGTCGCCCGCGTGCGCGCGCTGTTCCGCCGCACCCATCTTGCCGACGAGCCCCAGGTCGAGGTGCTCGACTTCGGTGATCTGGTCATCGATATCTCCGGCCATAAGATCCTCGTCGAGGGCAAGGAGGTCGACCTCACCGCCTCCGAGTTCAAGCTCCTCACCACGCTCGCCCGTCACCCGGGCCGCGTGTACAACCGCATGGAGCTGGTCGAGAAGGTGCTGGGCTACGACTTTGAGGGCTATGAGCGCACCATCGACAGCCACGTGAAGAATCTTCGCGCCAAGTTGGGCGATGACCCCAAAAAGCCCAAGTGGCTCTACACCGTCCATGGCGTCGGGTACCGTTTCGAGGCGCCCGCGCAGCCTGAAAAGGCGGACAAGTAGCACGTCTCCAATTCGGGCGCCGCACATGTGGCGCCCGTTTTTGTGCGCGCGGGAACGGTTCCGTTGCGCATGTTTCGCCCGTTGAGGAGGGGATGACGCATGGCGCGTTTGGTCATTGGGCAAAAACACGGCTCCGATGCCGAGCAGCCTTCGACGCGCGCGAGCTGGAACACGCCGCATCCAACACCGCGCACCGGCATGAGCTACGGCGGTCGCATGGCACTTTCGTTCGCCATGACCTCGCTGGTCACGGTGATCATCTTGGCCTGCGTGGTCACGGTGGTGTGGGGCGGTGCGTTCTCGGACTACACGCGCGCCAACGTTGAGGAGATCGCCCAGGTCGCCGCGGAAAAACTTGCCGAGGGGTACGAGCGCGCGGGCGAGTGGAACGTCGATGATATCAAGGACATCGCCGAGTCCAGCGCGCTGTCCGACGATATCGGCATGCAGGTGACGGACACCTCCGGCGTCATCATGTATGACGACACGTGGCCGGCGGCCGCCATGGCGAGCGGCGCCGGCGAGTCGGGGGCGCGCAAGGACAGCCATAGTCCGGTGTCCAAGGCGCCAACCGACCCCGAGTCGGCGGTGGTCACCCCCATCGTGAACAGCGAGGGGGAGGGTATTGGCCAGGTCCGCCTATGGGTGCTGGGCAGCGACGCCCTGCTCACCAAGGCCGACACCGCGTTTAGGGAGCGCACCTTCAACGCCATGGGGCTCGCCGCGTTCATCGCGGTCCTCATGGCCATCGTCATCGGCTTCCTCGTCTCGCGCATGTTCACCTATCCGGTGCGCACCATCACCAACACCGCCCGCCGCATCCGAGAGGGCGACCTCTCCGCCCGCACCAACATGCGCGGTGATGACGAGATCGACCAGCTCGGCGAAACGTTTGACGAGATGGCGGCGAGCCTCGAGCGCGATCTCAAGCGCGAGCGCCGGTTGACGTCGGACGTGGCGCACGAGCTGCGCACACCGCTCATGGCCATGCAGGCAACGGTCGAGGCGATGCAGGACGGCGTGTACCCCACGGACGCCGAGCATCTCGAGACCGTGGCTGCCGAGACGCGCCGCCTCGCGCGCCTGGTGCAGCAGACGCTCGACCTGTCGCGCTTGGAAAACCATACGGCGCCGTTGCGCCTCGATCAGGTCGATATGGTGCAGCTCACGCAGACCATCGTGAACAACCAGCATCAGCTGTTCCACAACAAGGGCCTGCATCTGCGCTTTGTGGACGAGATGGAGGGTCGTTCGGCGGTGATCACCTGCGATGCCGACATGATCACGCAGTGCATCATCAACCTCATGAGCAACGCCATGCGCTACACACCCGAGGACGGCTGGGTGGTCGTCTCCGTGCACGGGGACCGCAAGCACGTGATGGTCACGGTGTCGGATACGGGCATCGGCATCGCCAAGGACGACCTCGCGCGGATATTCGGCAGGTTTTGGCGGGCGGACGCGAGCCGTGCCCGTGAGGCCGGTGGCCTGGGCGTGGGCCTTGCCGTGACCAAGCAGATCGTCGAGCGTCACCACGGCTTCATCGCGGTGGAGAGCGAACTTGAAAAGGGTACGACTTTTACGATTCATCTACCGCGTGAGCTGGAAGAAGGGTCGCCATCCACTACAATGAAGTATTAGCTGTGCCATGGCGGTGAAGGAGCGCCTGCGAGGAGCGTTACCGTTCCGCCACGAATCGGGCGATGTGCCGGGTGAACCCCGCGCCCGCCCACACCGTTCACGTTAGGAGTTGACGCGCATGACCACGATGGAACGCCGCCCCGATTCTCGAGGCAAGGTCCGCGACATCTACGACGCCGGCGACAACCTGCTCATGGTTGCCTCCGACCGCATCTCGGCCTTTGACTATATCCTGCCGGACGAGATTCCCTACAAGGGCGAGGTGCTCAACCGCATCTCCGCGTTCTGGTTCAACAAGTTCGCCGATTTGGTCCCCAACCATATGGTGACCATCGATTCCGCCGATTTTCCCGCCGAGTTCGCCGATTACGGAGATTACCTCTCGGGCCGTACCATGCTGGTCAAGAAGGCCGAGCCCATCATGATCGAGTGCATCGTGCGCGGGTACCTCACCGGCTCAGGCAAGAAGACCTACGATGCCGACGGCACCGTGTGCGGCATCAAGCTGCCCGAGGGCCTCACCGAGGCATCCAAGCTGCCCGAGCCGCTGTTCACCCCCTCCACCAAGGCGGCCATCGGCGACCACGATGAGAACATCTCCTACGAGCGCTGCGTCGAGCTCGTGGGCGAGGAGATCGCGTCTCAGATTCGCGACCTCTCCCTCACGATCTACAAGGCCGCCGCTGAGTACGCCGCCACACGCGGCATCATCATCGCCGACACCAAGTTCGAGTTTGGCGTCATCGACGGCAAGGTGACGCTCATCGACGAGTGCCTGACCCCCGATTCCAGCCGTTTTTGGCCTGCCGACTCCTATGAGGAGGGCAAGGTCCAGCCCAGCTACGACAAGCAGTACGTCCGCGACTGGCTCAAGGCCAACTGGGATTTCACCGGCGACGCGCCACAGCTTCCCGCCGAGGTCATCGAGGGCACGTCCGCCCGCTACCGCGAGGCGTACGAGATCATCACGGGCGAGACGTTCGTCCCGATGAAGAACGAATAGGTAATTGAAGGAGATCGAGTAAGTGAGCACCCGTAGCGTCCAGAACAAGCGTACCCAGGAAAAGATGCAGGGCGAGAGCCGTGGCGGCATGGCCCGCAAGTCCGCCTCTTCCGCCAAGCCGGCCCGCGCCGCGGCGAGTTCGGTCCGCGTTGTCCCCGCATCCGCCAAGGCCAAGCGTGCGGCCGCCGAGCGCGGGGAGGATCTTTCCAACCTGTCCAAGGAGGAAAAGAAGGCCCGCAAGGCGGAGCTTCGCCGTCAGGAGGACCTGATCTACACGGCGGCGAACGCCCTGCTCAAGGAGAATGAGGACTACACGCGTCTGCGTCGCATCTGGTGGGTGCTGCTGGGCGTCGGTATCGCCGCCCTCGTCGGCACATGGGTGCTGCTCGCGGTCTTTGGGTCCGATGCGGCCAACTCCTCGTTCGCCCAGACGGGTCAGCTGGTGCTCATCATCGCCGCGTACGCTGCGATCATCATCGCGTTTATCTTCGACTTCGTGAAGATCCGCCCCATCCGCAATGCGTGCCGCGCCACGGCGTCTGGCCTGAGCGATGCCAAGCTCGACGAGGTCATCGCTCGTTCGATGCAGGATAAGAAGTCCAAAAAGTAGGGGCCTCCATCGGTAGGTCTCCTTCGCGCGCCGCATGCGCGTACGGGCGCACCCATGGTGCTCGCGATTCCCTTGGCACATTCTGCGCCAAGGTGCGAACGCGGGGCTCACAGCATGGGTGCGCCCTTTCATCTCGATATATCCGTCCAAATGAAAGGAACTCAATGTTCAAAGCGGAGCTTACCGTCGAGGAGGCTCGTTCGGGCATGGTCAACCTGCAGCCCAAGCTCGAGCGATATGCCGATCTCATCGTGCGAAAAGGCGTGCACGTCAAACCTGGTCAGGAAGTGGTGGTCCAGGCGCCCGTCGAGGCGGCCGCTTTCGTGCGCATCGTTGTAGCGCGCGCTTATGCCGCCGGTGCGGGTCACGTGACGGTGATTTGGGGCGACGACGTCATCACGCGCCTGACGTACGAGAACGTCGAGGCGTCTTGGTTCGAGACCGTTCCCGCATGGCAGCGCGAGCAGTTCGATTCCCTTGCCGAGGCGGGGGCGTGCTTCATCTTTATCGAGGGTGCCGATCCCGAGGCACTCAAGGGCATCGATCCCGCCAAGCCCGCTGCAGCCTCCAAGGCCCGCAACACGCAGTGCAAGAGCTATCGTCACGGCATGGACTTCAACATCAATCCCTGGTGCATCGCCGGAGCGCCCGTTGCCGCGTGGGCGCGGCAGGTGTACCCGGGCGTCGACGACGAGATCGCGGTGTACCGTCTGTGGTGCGCGATTCTCTCCGTAGCCCGCGCGGATGGCGAGGACCCGGAGTCCGCATGGGAGCTGCACAACGCGACGTTCGAGAAGAACCTGCGCTTTCTCAACGACCGTCACTTCGACCGCCTACACTACACGTCGTCCAACGGCACCGACTTGTGGGTCGGCCTCACCGACAAGCACGTGTGGGAGGGCGGGTCGAGCGAGACCCCCGATGGTCATGTGTTCTTCCCCAACATCCCCACGGAAGAGGTGTTCACGTCGCCGCATTGCGAGCGCGTGGACGGCGTGGTGCACTCCGCTTTGCCGCTGGTGCGCCACGGCAACAAGATCGACCGGTTTTGGCTTCGTTTTGAGGGCGGCAGCGTGGTCGATTTTGATGCCGAGGTCGGTCGCGACACGCTTGCGAGCATCCTGGACACCGATGAGGGCGCCCGCCGCTTGGGCGAGGTGGCGCTTATCTCCAAGAACACGCCGATCCGCGAGACCGAGACGCTGTTCTACGACACGCTCTACGATGAGAACGCGAGCTGCCACTTGGCGCTGGGGTCGGGCTTTCCCGAGTGCTATGAAGGGGGCTACGACATGTCGCAGGAGGAGCTGCGCGCATGCGGCCTCAACAAGAGCGGTGCCCACGTTGACTTCATGATCGGCGCGGACGACCTGGACATCACGGGCGTCACGGCGGACGGCGAGGAGATCCCGGTGTTCGTGAACGGTCAGTGGACCTGGGAGTAGGGTGCTCCGACGTTTTGACGTCCGCGAGCGCGCCGAGGCGGGAGATTCGAGGCAGGCGGATTGACGATGCGCGGTTGTTCGGCGGGCAGGTTGCCCCTCAGTCACTGGGCGAACGTGTGGATCACGCATTTCCTTTCCTGCGGTGATGTGCTCCTGTCTGCGCGCCCAGTGTCGTGCGCTGCGGACTCGATGAGATGGGGATAGTTCGGTGGTCCAGGGCTTCGACGCTCGGGGCGCACGTGCTCGTCTTCGTCTATCCGTGCTACATCGAAGATGCAGTGCGCGGTCTTCTCGGTCACGCGCCCGCGCTCGCCTTCGTCTATCCGTGCTACAATACCGCACGCGGGTCATTAGCTCAGCTGGCAGAGCAGGGGACTTTTAATCCCAAGGCCCAGGGTTCGAACCCCTGATGACCCACCATAGAGTGAGAACGCGAGGAGCAGAAATGCCCTCGCGTTTTTGTTTGCCCTGCGGGGACATGTTGCCCTGGAACAGGTTCCCCATGTCAGCGATGCCCTCGCGTTTTTGTTTGCGTCGCGAGAGGTGATATGCGTGCATATGACCGCAAGGGGTCAGCGATGCCTTCGCGTTTTGTTTGTCCCGCGGGGATTCGAACCCTGCCCGGGGGCGCGGAGCTGAGCGAACTCGATGGCGTTTTCCAGTGCAGCGCGCAAGGCGCGTTAAGCGCCGCAGCCAGAAATGTAAGCGCCTCAGCCAGAAATGTGCGAAAACAGCCGTTTGAAAAAGCTCCGATTGTTTCAAACCATTGGTAAAGCACATTACCAGGCCCATTTTTGTGCGTAATTGGCCGTTTGAAATAAACGATTTGTTTCAAATGGCTGTTTTCGCACATCTCCGCACTTTCGGGGCGGTCGTGTACGTGGCGCTTGGCGAGGAGCCCGCCAGCGTGCCACAGATTATCGTCATGAATTGTGTATAAACATTACCAATATGTATCGAATACTGCATATTTTCGTCTGAAAACACATTATGGAAGAAGGACGCGTACAATACCGAGGAACCATACGGCCTTTAAGCCGGTACCGAGAGACCGAGAAGGAGACGAGATGGCTTTGAACCGTCCTGCGGGAGCCCCTACGCCCCGCGTCGCTGCTGCAAGCCCTCTGGCGCAGCGCATCATGGCATCCACTACCAAGGGCGACTGCGGTCCCGCGATTCTGCTGTTGGCGGATGGGACCGTTTTTTACGGTCGCGCGTGCGGGGCTGCGGGCACCGCGACTGGTGAGGTCTGCTTTAATACCTCGCTCGAGGGTTATTTTGAGGTCCTGACCGACCCGAGCTACGCCGGTCAGATCGTGACCATGACCTATCCCCAAATTGGCAATTACGGCATCGACCCCGCCGACGTGCAGAGCGCGTTCCCGGGCGACATCCATCGCGCCCCGGCTACGCCCGCGCTGCGCGGCATGGTGGTGCGCGACATGTGCCGCACGCCGTCCAACTGGCGCAGTACCCTGTCCGTGCCCGAGTATCTGGAGCAGCAGGGGATTGTGGGCATCGAGGGTGTCGACACCCGTGCCCTCGTGCAGCACCTGCGCGACCATGGTGCCCAGATGGGCATCGTGTCGACCGAGGAATTCGACCTCGCTGTGCTGGCGGACAAGCTCGCGGCGGCACCGCAGCTGGTGGGCGAGAACCTCGTGCAGACGGTAAGCAGCCCCGAGCCTCATTCCTTCACTGCGGACGACCTGCCCGTAGAGCACGAGTTTGCTCTCTCCGCGTGCGCAACGCGCCGCGCCCCGTACCGTGTGGTGGCCTACGACTGCGGCGTCAAGCGCGGCATTCTCGAGGGCCTTGTTCGCGCGGGGTGCAGCCTGACCGTCGTGCCGTGGGACACCCCGGCTTCCGAGGTCCTTGCCATGCACCCCGACGGCGTGTTCCTCTCCAACGGCCCGGGCGACCCGGACGCTGTGGAAGAGACGTATGTCCAGGTCCAGGAGCTGCTGGGCAAGGTGCCGGTGTTCGGTATCTGCCTGGGGCACCAGATGATCAGCCTCGCGGCGGGCGCTCAGATCGAGAAGCTCAAGTTCGGCCACCGCGGCGGCAATCAGCCCGTTATGAACCTGCTTACGCGCCGCGTGGAGATCACGGCGCAAAACCACGGCTTTGGCCTGGTGTTCCCCAGCTTGGGCGCGCTTGTGCCGGAGCTTTCGGGCGGCGTTGCCGCGCATCCCGCCAATGGCGACCTGCGCTTTTGGGTCGAGCGCGGTATCGCCCCCGTGGTGGAGAACGAGCGCTTTGGCCGCATCCGCCTCACCCACGTCAACCTGAACGACGGCACCGCCGAGGGCGTCCAGCTACTCGACCACCCTGCGTTCAGCGTGCAGTACCACCCTGAGGCCTCGCCCGGCCCCACCGATGCGCACTACCTGTTCACGGCCTTCACGCGCTTGATGGACGGCGAGCCGGACTACCTGAACATCGATATCGCGAGCGACCGGCTGCACGGCTGGAGCTTTTAGATTTCCAAGTCCCTGCGGCTTGCCCAGGCACCGCACCTTGCCGCTCAATCGTCGGGCGCCGCACGCTAGGCGTGTGCCCTCCTCTTTCGTGGCAATCTGCGGCACCTGGACAACCCGTCTACGTGGTTGAGTTTTATATTTGAGAGGGAAAAGCATGCCCAAGCGTACAGACATCAAGAGGATTCTCGTCATCGGCTCCGGCCCTATCGTCATCGGTCAGGCGTGCGAGTTCGATTACTCGGGCGCGCAGGCCTGCAAGGTTCTCAAGGAGGACGGCTACGAGGTCGTGCTCGTCAACTCCAACCCGGCGACCATCATGACGGACCCGGGCTTGGCCGACCGCACCTACGTCGAGCCCATCACCGCCGAGTTCATCGAGCGCGTGATCGAGCGCGAGCGCCCCGATGTGCTTCTGCCCACGCTCGGCGGCCAGACCGGCTTGAACGCCGCGGTCGAGCTCGCCCGTGCCGGCGTGCTGGAGAAATACGGCGTCGAGATGATCGGTTGCGACCTGGATGCCATCGAGCGCGGCGAGGACCGCAAGCTCTTCAACGAGGCCATGGCCGAGATCGGCCTGGAGGTCGCCCGTTCCGGGTACGCCTACTCCGTCGAGGACGCACTCGGCATCGTCGAGACCACGGGCTACCCGTGCGTCCTGCGCCCGAGCTTCACCATGGGCGGCGCGGGCGGCGGCATCGCGCACGACGAGGCTGAGCTCATCGAGATCGTGACCCAGGGTCTGGAGCTCTCCCCGGCGGGTGAGGTGCTCGTGGAGGAGTCCATCGAGGGCTGGAAAGAGTACGAGATGGAGGTCATGCGCGGCCGCGCCGGAAACGGCATCATCGTGTGCTCCATCGAGAACCTGGACCCCATGGGCGTGCACACGGGCGACTCCATCACCGTGGCCCCCGCCCAGACGCTTTCCGACCTCGAGTACCAGCGCATGCGCGTGGCGTCGCTCGCCATCCTGGAAAAGATCGGCGTCGAGACGGGCGGCTCCAACGTGCAGTTCGCCGTCAATCCCCAAAACGGCCGCCTTATCGTGATCGAGATGAACCCGCGCGTGAGCCGTTCCTCCGCGCTGGCGTCCAAGGCCACGGGCTTCCCCATCGCCAAGGCGGCGGCGCGCCTGGCCGTGGGCTACACGCTGGACGAGATCGTGAACGACATCACCCGCGCCACGCCGGCGTGCTTCGAGCCGTCCATTGACTACTGCGTGGTCAAAGCCCCGCGTTTTGCGTTTGAGAAGTTCAAGGGCACGGACACCACGCTCACCACGCGCATGAAGGCCGTGGGCGAGGTCATGGCCATCGGCCGCACGTTCGAGGAGGCCATGGGCAAGGCCATGCGCTCGCTCGAGGACGGCCATCGCGGCCTGGGCGCCGACGCCAAAGCGGCCGCGCTCGAGTCGATCGCGGACGAGGAGTTGACGCAGAACGTGTCCCGCGCCACTGAGCAGCGCATCTTCTACCTAGCCGAGGCCCTGCGCCGCGGCTGGAGCGTTGAGCGCCTGCACGAACTCACGCGCATCGACCCGTGGTTCCTCTCCCGCCTGCACGACATGATCGCGGTGCAGGAGGCCGTGCGCGGCATGCGCGTTGAGGACATCGACGCCGACGCCATGCGCCTGCTCAAACAGTACGGCACCTCCGATGCGCAGATCGCCTACCTCACCGGCAGCGATGAGCGCTTTGTGCGCGCCTACCGCAAGGGTCTGGGTGTGGTCCCGAGCATGAAGACCGTGGACACGTGCGCCGCCGAGTTCGAGAGCGCCACGGAGTATCACTACAAGACCTACGAGAACCTCATGCGCGAGGCTCCGAACGCCCGCCGCGGCGTCGCCTCCGACGAGGTGCGTGCGTGCGACAAGCCCAAGGTCATGATTTTGGGCGCCGGTCCCAACCGCATCGGCCAGGGCATCGAGTTCGACTACTGCTGCGTGCATGCGTGCTATGAGCTGGCCGAGCGCGGTTATGAGACCATCATGGTCAACTGCAATCCCGAGACCGTCTCCACCGACTATGACACCTCCGACCGCCTCTACTTCGAGCCGGTCACCTACGAGGACGTCATGGACATCGTGGACGCCGAGCGACCGGCGGGCGTCATCACCACGCTCGGCGGCCAGACGCCGGTGAACCTCACGCGCGCGCTGGCAGAGAGTGGCGTGACGATCATGGGCACCCAGCCCGATGCCATCGACTTCGCCGAGGACCGCGAGCGCTTCTCCGCGCTGCTCGACCGCTTGGGCGTCATGTACCCGCCGGCGGGCATGGCGACCTCGTTCGAGGAGGCCGAGGCGGTGGCAGCGCGCATCGGCTACCCGCTGCTCGTTCGCCCCAGCTACGTGCTGGGCGGTCGCGGCATGATGATCGCCTACGATGCCGAGCATCTGCGCGAGTACATGGCTGAGGCCACCCGCGTGAGCCCCGACCATCCCATCTACCTCGACCGTTTCCTGGAGGGCGCGTACGAGAGCGACGTCGACGCGTTGTGCGATGGCGAGGAGGTCTACATCGGCGGCATCCTGGAGCACATCGAGGAGGCCGGCATCCACTCCGGCGACTCCGCCACGTGCATCCCGCCGTTCTCCTTCTCCGACTCGCTCATGGCGCGCCTGCGCGAGACGACGCGCAAGATCGCGCTGGCGCTGGGCGTGCGCGGCCTGGTGAACGTGCAGTACGCCATCAAGGGCGAGACCATCTACGTGATCGAGGCAAACCCGCGTGCGAGCCGCACGGTGCCGTTCATCTCCAAGGCCACGGGCGTGCCGCTGGCCCGCTGCGCCGCGCGCATCATGGCGGGCGCGAGCATCGCTGAGCTGGGTCTTCCGAGCGACGAGCGCCGTCTGGACTACTTCTGCATGAAGGAGGCCGTCATGCCCTGGGGTCGCTTCCCGGGTGCCGAGGTCATCTTGGGACCCGAGATGAAGTCCACGGGCGAGGTCATGGGCATCGCGAAGAGCTACCCGGAGGCATACGCCAAGACGCAGCTCGCCATCGACTACGAGCTGCCCACGCCGGAGAACGGTCGCGTGTTCATCTCGGTGTGCGACCGCGACAAGCGCCACATCCTCGGCCTAGCGCGCATCCTGCGCCACTTGGGTTTTGAGCTGCTGTCCACCGAGGGCACCGCGCGCGTGCTGCGCGGCGGCAACGTGCCGTGCGAGGTCGTGGGCAAGATCAGCGCGTCCGACGACACTGACGAGCCGGGCATCCTGGACATGATCGCCGACGGGCAGATCGCGTTCATCATCAACACGCCCTACGGTCCCGGTTCGCGCGGAGACGGGTACCGCCTGCGCACCGAGGCCGTGCGCCGCGGCGTGACCTGCGTGACGGCCCTCGCGGCGGCGAACGCCTATGTGAGCGCGCTGGAGGCCCGTTCCTTTGGCGACTCGCTCGACGTGGTGGCGCTTCAGGACCTGTAAAGACGAGTCGCGCGCGGTCGAGCACCGTGAGGCTGCGTTTAAGAATGCGGGGGCAGCTGCTTGCAAGAGCGGCGCCCCCGCCCGGCAAATGTGACGGTTGCTGCCTGCCTGCCTGCCTGCCTGCCAAGAACGGCGGCCCTTGCCTATCCAAGCATCCCGGCACCTGTTCCTCGCTGCCTCAAATCGCGCAGCGTGCAGGTCTTGAGTAGCGATGTGGTTGTAATCTAACGAACGAGGCCAACGGAACGCCCTACTGAGATTCGCAGAGGAGGCTGTGTGAACCTGAGTCAACTTTCATATTTGGTGGAGACGGTGCGTTGTGGAAGCTTCTCCGCCGCAGCTTCCCATTTGTATGTGACGCCCCAAACGATCTCCAAGTCTCTTGGGGATCTGGAGTCTGACCTCGGCGTTACGCTCTTCGGGCGAAATGGCCGCAGGCTGACAATAACGGACGACGCCCGCCTACTGGCAGAAAAGGCGGAGAGCGTGCTTGCATGTGTGTCTGATATGGAGGGACTGGCGTCTCGGCTTCGTGTCGGCTCAACTGACACGCCGCGTAGTGTGTCAATCGCCGTTGCGTCCTCTCCACTTCGCGGAACTCTCGTGCCAGACGAGTTGCTCAGCCGCTTTTTCGCAAACAATCCCGGTATCGAGGTAGCCATAAGAAGAAACGGCAGCGAGTCCTGTCTGACGGCGGCACAACAGGGCCTCGTTGATGCAGCGATAACGCTTGGAAGAACAACGCGCGAGGGTCTGCTTTGGACGCAAATTTGCCCTTTCGTATTTGGTGTCACCATGTCGTCCGGTCATCCTCTCGCGGGACGTGAACGCGTTGGCATTGCCGAAGTCGCGAAGTTTCCTGTGGCGACGCCAATGGATTTTCGCTGTGCGTATCGCATTATCGAGCATCAGTTTGAGGCGAACCATGTTGAACCTACGTATGTCGATGTTGCTCCAACGGTGGAGGCGCATCGTGCATTCTTGGATGAGGGTGGTGTGCTATTCACAGGTCGAACGCCTGACCTCTCCGGCCTCTATCCCGACGCGTTGACAAAACGGCTTATGAGGGATGACGAGATTTCAATACCGCTATGTTTAATCTACCGCAAGGACAACGATAACCCCGCAATCCCCCTGCTTCAACGCGAGCTGCTTCTTACGGCGGCGTTGCGCAAAAATATGTAGAATCCCGTCTTTTGCCGCCTCGTTTCGTCGGTTTGATTGGGCCCATCTGCGAAGGGCACCCAAGCGTCTCTTTCAACGTTTCGTTTAGCTTGAGCGCAACAATTGAAAAGAGATCAACGTCTGCCGGGCTAGGATGAGGTTGAGAGTGCACCACATTTTGGGGTGCTGCGTGTGAGGGCGGAGGATTCATGTCTGGTCTGAAAGCTGTTTTGTTTGACATGGACGGCGTGATTGTTGATACGGAGCTTGAAGACTTCAAGGCGCAAGTTGCGTTTGTAAAGAAGATCAACGAGGAAAACGGTCGCTCGTCCGAGGGTCTCGACTTCAAGTTGCTTTTGGGAAAGTCTTACGCCTTGCTTCTCGACCAGTTTTATGCCCTTACCGACGGCATGGTGGATGCTGAGGAGCTTTGGGCACGCTTTCTCGCGTTCGATGCGGAGTGGAATCGCCATTCCGACGTATCGCTGCTCTATCGTCCAGAAACCGAAGAAGTCTTGTCCGTAGTAAAAGCATTTGCCCTCAAAACCGCTGTTGTCTCATCTTCGCCGCAGGAACGCATCGAGGAGGTTCTCAATGCGTGCGGCATTCGTGATGAATTCGATCTAATCGTGAGCGGCGCGCTTCTTGAGAAGAGCAAGCCAGATCCGACCATATATCGCAACGCCCTTGCGGATCTGTCTCTTGCGCCTGAGGAGTGCGTGGCGATTGAAGATTCGACATGCGGCATCGAGGCTGCTCTTGCCGCCGGTATTCCCGTTATTGCATATGAAGAGGTGAGGGTTCCCATTGATCAGACGGCTGCAACATGGAAGGCGCGCAGTCTTTCCGATGCGGCTTCGATTATTCGGTCACTTGCGGCCAATGGATGACTTAGAAGTTCCATCGTCGTCTTGACCGGGGCATAGTTCATGGTGGAGAATTACTCGAAGTTTCTCGATAGCGGCGGAAACGTCTTCGTCCATGGTGTTGTAATCGTTGAGATTATCAGGCTGGTTTGAATACCAAATCTGCGTTCCGCCCTGGTCATTGGTGCGAAGATATGGCATGTGTGGCATGCTTCTACTGTTCTTCATATTGTGCCCCCAGTGTCGAGCGAGCTGATGCACCACTCACGTGCGGCTTATGTGCGAAGCGCAAATCGTGCTCCCTCAATTGTACGCGTGTCTGAATGCGGTTTCCCATGCAGACGGATACATGGTAGAATCTCTTGCCATGCGGGTATCGCCAAGTGGTAAGGCATCAGCTTCCCAAGCTGACATTCGCGGGTTCGAGTCCCGTTACCCGCTCCAGTGAGAGCCAGAGATCCCGGTGCCGTCGCGGTACCGGGATCTTTTCATGTTTGTGCCGGGACTCGAACCCATTAGGGTCGCGAGGCTGAGGAAACGGCGAAAGCCGTTTTCCAGCGAGCGTGCGAGGGCGCGCAGCGCCCGGAGCTGCGGACGCCGTAGGTGGACGCGAGTCCCGTTACCCGCTCCAGTGAGAGCCAGAGAGCCCGGTGCCGTTTCGGCGTCGGGCCCTTTTTATGCGCGCGCCGGTATTCACTCGCGCGCGGCGGCGTAACACGGAGCCAGGTCGACGCAAAACCTCAGTTTTGTCAGTGCGTGTGCGCCCAAAACGCCATCTTCTGCCGCAAATCACGCGAAAAAGTAACGAAGAATTCGATATGCCGAGTAGACAGGCGTTTTGGCTTCTTGCGAGCTGGGTTTTTGGCGTCGTAATGGGCGGTCTACTCGACCACCCTGATAACTCGTTACATTTTCGCGTGATTGGCGGCAGGGGTCGTTTCCAACGGAGCGTGATGGGAGCCAAAACACCCGCTTTTGTACGCTTCTTGCAGTGCGTGCATGTGCCACCCCGTGCACGTACAATATTCGTTGTACCTTGCGTGCCAATATTCAAAAAGGAGCCGCCATGATCGACCGTTACACGCGTCCCGAGATGGGTCACATCTTCTCGCTCGAGAACAAGTACGCCATTTGGCAGGAAATCGAGGTGCTCGCCTGCGAGGCCCAGGCCGAGCTGGGCGCATGCGGCATCACCAAGGAGGAGGCCGCGTGGATTCGCGAGCATGCGGCGTTCAACAAGGAGGAGGTCGACGAGATCGAGGCCACGACGAACCACGACGTCATCGCCTTCCTCACCAACATGGGTTCCTACATCGATGCGGAGGTCCCTGAGGGCGAGCCTAAGCCCAGCCGTTGGGTCCACTACGGCATGACGAGCTCCGACTTGGGCGACACCGCCCTGTGCTACCAACTCGTCCAGGCCACCGACATCATCATCGAGGATGTGCGCAAGCTCGGCGAGATTTGCCGCCGCCGCGCCTTTGAGGAGCGCAACACGCTGTGCGTGGGACGCACCCATGGCATCCACGCCGAGCCCATGACCTTTGGCATGAAGTTCGGTAGCTGGGCCTGGGAGCTCAAGCGCGACCTCGACCGCCTCATCGACGCCCGCAAGAACGTCGCCTTTGGCGCCATTTCCGGTGCGGTGGGCACGTACAGCTCCATCAACCCCTTTGTCGAGGAGTACGTCTGCGAGCATCTGGGCCTGGCTCACGACCCGCTGTCCACGCAGGTCATCTCGCGTGATCACCATGCGTACCTCGCCGGCGTTCTGGCCACCACGGCCGCAACCTGCGACCGCATTGCCACCGAGATCCGCAACCTGCAGAAGACCGACACCCTCGAGGCCGAGGAGCCCTTCCGCAAAGGTCAGAAGGGCAGCTCCGCCATGCCCCACAAGCGCAACCCCATCACGCTCGAGAAGGTCTGCGGCCTTTCTCGCGTGGTCAAGGCCAACGCGCAGGTCGCTTTTGACAACGTCGCCCTGTGGCACGAGCGCGACATCTCGCACTCCAGCGCCGAGCGCGTTGCCCAGGCCGACAGCTTCATCGCCCTCGACCACATGCTCTCCTGCCTTATCCGCATCGTCGACGGCCTAATCCTGTATCCGGCCCGCATGCAGGCCAACCTCGACCTCACCCGCGGTCTCATCTTCTCTTCCAAGGTACTGCTCGCGCTGGTCGACACGGGCATCACCCGCGAGGACGCCTACAAGATCGTGCAGCGCAACTCCATGGCCGTGTGGGACGACGTGCACGCCGCCGTCGACGGCCCCAACTTGCGCGAGCGCCTCGAGGCCGATCCTGAGTGCACGGTCTCTTCCGAGAAGCTCGACGAGATCTTCGACCCGTGGGACTTCCTCACCCGCATCGACACGGTGTTCGACCGCCTGGAGCAGCTGAGCTTCGAGGCGTAATCACGTGTAAACGGGAACTGCCTCTTGTGCGGAGGATCCTTTTCACCTGTGCTTGGGGGCGTCGCCGGTGCATGCCGGCGGCGCCCTTTTGCGTGCGGCGGGAGCGATTTTCATGGACTTGGCAGCTCCGCACCCCTGTGCGGTTGGCGCATCAACGCTGGTTGGGTATGATATCCATCCAGAATGAGGAGGAAGCATGTTCATCGCACTCGATAAGCTCTAGCTGCGTTTTACGCCATCTTGCGCCAACCGCGACCGCTGCGGCGCGGTTTGCCCCCGTTTGACCATCACGCTGCATAAAGGAGATATCATGCGCGACAAGCTTGAGAAAATCATCATCGCTTTTGAGGAGCTCGAAAAAAAGCTCTCCGATCCCAGCATCGCGAGCGACATCAAGGAGTTCACCCGCCTCAACAAGGAGTACGCGCACCAGACCGACCTGGTGAAGGCCGCCCGTGAGTACCTTGGCGCCCTCGATGACATCGAGGCGGCCAAGGAGATGCTGCGCGAGGCAACCGATGCCGATGAGAAGGAGATGCTCCAGATGGAGATCTCCGAGAACGAGGCCAAGCTGCCCCAGCTCGAAGAGGACATCAAGATCATGCTCATCCCGGGCGACCCCATGGATGAGAAGGACACCATCGTGGAGATCCGCTCCGCCGCCGGCGGCGACGAGGCCGCGATCTTCGCTGGCGACCTGTTCAAGATGTACCAGCGCTTCATCGAGTCCAAGAAGTGGAAGATGACGGTACTCGACTCCAGCCCCTCCGAGGCCGGCGGCTTCAAGTCCATCGAGTTCAAGGTCGAGGGCGACAAGGTGTACTCCGTGATGAAGTATGAGTCCGGCGTCCATCGCGTGCAGCGCGTTCCCAAGACCGAGAGCCAGGGCCGCATCCAGACCTCGACCGCCACGGTGGCCGTGCTGCCCGAGGCCGACGAGATCGACATCCAGATCAACCAGTCCGACCTGCGCATCGACACCTACTGCGCCTCCGGCCCCGGTGGTCAGTGCGTTAACACCACGTACTCCGCCGTGCGTATCACCCACCTGCCCACCAACACCGTGGTGCAGTCCCAGGAGCAGCGCTCCCAGATCCAGAACCGCGAGGTCTGCATGCAGATGCTGCGCGCCCGCCTGTACGAGATGGAGCTGGAGAAGCAGCAGGCCGAGCTGGGCGCCGAGCGTTCGGCTCAGATCGGCCACGGCAACCGCTCCGAGAAGATCCGCACCTACAACCAGCCGCAGGATCGCGTGACCGATCACCGTATCGGCTTCAACTCCACCTACAACGGCGTACTGCTGGGCGATCAGCTCTCTTCTGTGATCGAGGCCCTGGCGGCCGCCGATCGCGCTGCCAAGCTTGCCGCTCAGGTGTAATTGGCGTTGTGGCGCCGGGGGCCATGTGCTCTCGGCGTTTTTTTGTGGCGCAGCGGCGTTTGATAAGCGGCGTTTGATAGATGGCTGTTTGCAGCGTGAAAATCAACGCGCACATGCGTGCAACAGGTGGGTTAAACAATACGAGTTAGCTGCTATTTTTTGCATCTGGACGGGAATTGGGAAACCGTGCCGTACAATCCCACCCATACGAAGCGCAACGATCGGAGCAGGCGATGACAAACAAGATGTGGACCATCAAACGCTGTCTTGATTGGACACGAGAGTACCTTGGTCAACGAGGGGACGAGCGGGCCCGGCTGTCTGCCGAATGGCTGCTTTCGAGTGTGACCGGGATGTCTCGCACCGAGCTGTACATGAGCTTTGATAAACCCATGGATCCCCGTGAGCTGGATGCTATGCACGCCGCCGTTGTGCGGCGCGCGAAGGGCGAGCCGCTCCAGTACATTGCCGGCGAGACGACGTTTCGTATGATCGATGTGGCGTGCGAAGAGGGCGTCCTTATTCCCCGGCCCGAAACCGAGTTGTTGGTTGAAGAGGTGCTGACATATATCGACCGCGAAGTGCTGGGCGGGGCCGTCGCCTCGCGTGCCCGTATCGAGCTCCCCTGGAACAGTGAGGTTCAGGCCGCCCGCGAGGCGGAGGAGAAAGAGGCGGCGGCTGACGCCGCCGCCTCCG